>Ga0182742_1000714_pt1 | contig 48764 bp, 30 predicted proteins | sample eDN5th37CBELigMG_FD_128880 | JGI IMG/M metagenome (GOLD analysis project Ga0182742, IMG submission 128880) | Enriched Miracle-Growth compost microbial communities from Emeryville, California, USA - eDNA 5th pass 37_C BE-Lig MG (version 2)... ...
AAGATAAGGTCATTTTATATGAAAGTCGTGATGGCAAAAGCATAACCGATAGCCCATATGCGGTGTTCAAATATATGCTTGACCACCCTGAATATAAAGATTTCAAACATATTTGGTCAGTTGCGGATTATAATGAACTTTCAAGTGTGATTTCAACATATAAAGAGTATCCAAATGTTCAATTTGTCCGTCGGAATTCAAAGGAATATTTAAGATATTTAGCGTCAAGTCAGTATCTGATCAATAACTCTACTTTTCAACCTTACTATCTACCGAAGAAAAATCAAATTTACATTAATACATGGCATGGTACGCCATTAAAGAAAATGGGATTTGATATACCCGGAAATCCCGCTCATTCTCAGAACGTGATCCGAAACTTTTTATGCACGGACTATCTAATTAGCCCGAATGAACATACGACGAAAATGTTTACTGATAGTTATAAACTCGATGGTCTTTATGAAGGGACAATCATTGAAGAAGGATATCCAAGAATCGATTTAACACTCAAAACAGATCCTCAAAGATTTAAAGAGAATTTAAGAGACTTAGGTCTAGAATTCAAGAATAAGACGAAGACCCTGTTATACGCTCCAACTTGGAAAGGGAAAAATGTATCAAACGCAAAGAACGATATGTTGCAAATTATTGGCGATCTTCGATATGTCGAGGAACAGGTTGGAGATGAATATTCGCTTTTGGTAAAGGTTCATCCTTTCTTATATAAGGAAGCGGTAAATTATGAGGAACTCAAAGGGAAATTGGTTCCAGACTTTATCGATACAAATGAGTTATTAGCGACCGTTGATTTATTAGTAACGGATTACTCTAGTGTCTTTTTTGATTTTCTTGTAACAGGCAAGCCAATTATCTTTTATACATGGGACGCAGACATTTATATGGATGAAAGAGGGCAGTATTTCCCCAATGATGTTCTTCCAGGGCCTATTGTATACAATTCGCTTGAACTAGCAGAGACCATTAAGCAGATTGAGGATCTAACGCCTGAATTCCAAGGTCGGTATCAACAGATGCAGCAACAGTTTACTCGCTATGAGGATGGAAATGTAACGGAAAGAGTTGTTCAGGCTATTTTCAGTGGAGACACAGAGAAGGTTCGTTCCATCACTGATCTTGCAACCCAAAAACAAAAAATCTTAATTTACCCTGGTGGAATGAGGGATAACGGCATTACAACATCGTTTATTAATTTAATGAACAATATCGATTTCGAGCAGTTTGATGTCACTTGTTTTACAAAGACACCTAAGAGTAATGAAATCATAAAAAACATCAACAAAGTTAATAAAAAGGTGAGGTTTCTATTTAATCCAGGGATCCCAATTTATGATTTGTTTGAAGTTTATCGCGATAAATATGTTCATTATCGAGGAGCCGGAGGGCGACTTGGAAAACGTTTGTATCCCGAAAAGTCTTATATGCGAGAACATGCGCGATTATTTGGAAAAAGCCAATTTGATTATGTGATTGATTTTAGTGGCTACAGCCTCTATTGGGCTAAGTTTCTATTGGCTGCAAAGGCAAAAAAGAAAATCTGTTATATGCATAACGATCTGCTTTCTGATAGTGAGCGAACCATTAACGGCAAAAAACCTCATCGCATTAACTTGAGAGGTCTTTTCTCAGTTTACAATCGTTTTGATAAGCTCGTCAGTGTATCGAAAGGGACAATGGAATTAAATCGAAAAAACTTATCCAAGTATGCAGATTTTGACAAGTTTGATTATGTGATGAATTCCATCAATCCAGATAAAATTTTGCAAAGTAAGACTCAGAATAAGAATGAAGAAGAAATACAGGAAAATACGCTCCATACAGAACCGACACTTGCTAAGGCAATCTTAAAAAATATTCACAAGTATCCGGTATATAGTTTTATTCCTGGTCATGAAAATGGGAAAGAATTTACATTAGAACAGCATTTTGAACATGCTGAAGTGATCGTTTTTAGGAAGCTGGAAAAGGAAGAAAAAACGTATTACAAAATTAGTTATGACCATCAAATCTTAGGTTGGATTGATGCAGAAGGACTGGATATGCTTCCAGATGAAATTTTAACTGAGGAAAAAGTTAGAAGGCTAGCTAGACTTGTAAAACCTGGAGGAAACCCAATTTACTCTAAGCCTTACAATCTCCCTGGGTGTACGATGATTTCGAATAGCTCGGACTATAAAGGGCTTGTATTTGATGTGGACAAGGAGGTTGTGACCCTCCATGGGAAGTATAGTCAGATTAGCATCAAGGGAACAACCATTGGCTGGATTAGCCAGTCGGCGCTTGCTGTTCCTAATTATGTTCTTATTCACGATGGGATGGGTCATTTAGCAAAACTGAGTACAGTCATGAAAAAGAAGGCAATTCAAACAATCAATTATCGGAAAAATAGGCTGTTGATTGATCATCTTGAACATCGGCCTTTAGAAGAACAAATCGTAGAGCAACCGTTGTTTGCCGAAATTGCTGAACCTGTAGAGCATTCGATTTGGACGAAACCGTATAAAACTTTTAATGCAAAGCTAGTTTCAGACGCAAAGGATTTTAAAGGAAAAGTAGCTAAAATATTAAAAAAGGTTAAAACAAAAGAAGGAACGTATTATCAGTTTTCAATTGATAATAAAGTAATTGGATGGCTAGACAGCCAAGTATTTAAATTGAAAAAAGCTCTACCTGATTTAAATGAATTCCAAACAGAGTTTGGTGAGGAATTGACAGGGGGCTTTCTTCCAAAAGCTGACGATAATCAGATTCGTTTTGTCAATATGGGGAGACTTTCTCCAGAGAAAGGACAAGACAATTTAATCAAAGCATTTACGAATGTTCACAAAACGTACCCCAATAGCCAACTATACATCTTGGGGAAGGGGCCTTTAAAGGATCCTCTCCAAAACCTAATTGAAGAACTTGGGATGACGGATTCCATTCACCTCATGGGGCAGCTAGAAAATCCATTTGTCTTTATGGAAAAGTGTGATTGCTTTGTTTTATCCTCGCATTACGAGGGTCAGCCCATGGTCCTTTTGGAGGCAATGACTCTGGGAATGAAGATTATTGCCACTGATATTGTTGCCAACCGAACAGTTTTAGAGAACGGTAAGTACGGGATGTTGGTTGAAAATAGCATTAGTGGTCTAGAAAAGGGAATGACATCAATCATCACTAAGGACATGCCTGATCAAAAAAGTTTTGATTATCGGGATTATAATCATCTTGCCATGGAGACTTTTTACCAAGCTCTGGAACATGAACAATATGAATCGCACGGTTAAGAAATCAATATACGTGATAAAGCAGCCAGGTGAAAACACTGGCTGCTTTTTTTATGTATTAATTTTTGTGAAGGTCTTTCTTAATTTTGGTTGTGGAGATGCCTACAGTTCGCGGCAAATAGATGACTTCACAGTAAGGTTTTAAAAAATCAAATTCTCCTTTCCAATCATCGCCCATAACAAAGACATCAATCTGATTGTTCACAACATCATCTACCTTTTGTTCCCACTTTGTTTCAGGAATGACTTTATCCACATATCGAATGGCTTCGAGGATGACTTTTCTATTTTCATAGTTATGATAGGTTGTTTTATGCTTCAACTGATTAAATTCATCTGTGGAAAGGGCCACTGTTAAATGGTCTCCGAGGTCTTTAGCTCTTTTTAAAATATTGATATGGCCCCAGTGGAGCAGGTCGAATGTTCCGTAAGTAATGACCTTTTTCATTGTTCATTCCTCCCTTACTGATATAACGATGCATAAGGTATTTAATGCTTATAATATGTATTTTTTTCTGTTCTAAACATTTGTAAATCAAATTTGTTTTTGTATCATGCTAATGAATAGTGAATGGGGTTTATAAAATTATACGGCATAACAACGACCTAAAAAAACAAGCAGGATACCCAGTTCCTGCTTGTTTTAATCATTGATGTCAATCGATTTTCCTTTTATCTTAGGAACAGTAATTTCTAGGAGTCCATCTCGATAAGAGGCTTTTACCTTTTTCTCATCAATCGGTTGAGGAAATGTAATGGTTCGGTTCATTTGTTGAAATGACTCTTTCTGTTGATAAACATTTCTCTTGTCGTCTTCATGAATATGAACGTCTTGCTTCTTGATTGAAATCGTTAGTCGGTTTCCTAAGATATCAATACCTATTTGTTCTTTCTTAATTCCTGGTAGTTCGGCCGTGACAATTTGCTGATCTCCCATTTCACGAACCGAAACAGGGAATGGTGCCTGAGCAAACATCGGCTGTCTAAAAAAATCATCAATTGTATCCAAAAAACCTTTTACAGGAGCATCATTCATAAGTTGTTGGAATGATTTAAACCAGTTTCCGAAAGGCTCAGGGTTCATTGGGGAATTTTTGTTGTTGGATTTCTCAGACATAGTAATCCCACACTCCTCTCAAATTAACCTTTTTTGGCTATTTTATGCGTAGTTGGAGTAGGAGGTGCAAGAGAGCGACATGATAAAAACCATATTATAGTATAATTTCATACTGCAACCTATATGAAATCATTTATAATGGAATTTGTGTAGTAATTTACATAAAAAATTAAGAGATACAACGTAACTTAAGGGAAGGAGTAGTCATGACTAAAAAATTAAGTGCAGCAATTTTGAGTTTTTCACTGGTTTTCTCGTCAATGGCTCCGATGATTTCTGCAGAAGAGAATAGTGAAACATCGGAGGAACAAATAGTTCCTGAGAGCGAGACAACGACAATTGAAAATGACGACCTATCTAGCGATGGACAATCATTAGAAGATGTAGAAGTGGTTGATGAGCCCGTTCCTGAAGAAGAAACAGAGGTCGATGCACCCGTTCTTGAGGAAGAAAAAGAAATCAATACACCGGCAGAAACTGAGTCTCCTCAAGAGGACATAAAGAATGAGATTGTAGTTGAGGAACAGCAACAAGAGGATGTTGAAAGAAAACCAGCAAGCAATAAAACGAATTCCTTTACTACCATGAGCGTTGATAAATCTATTCCGAAAGAGATAACAAAGGGGGACACCACCTATATTCTCAATGATCAGGGAAATGTTATACGGTCCGAAAAATACGAGGATAATAGCTTAGTAAGAATCCAAGAATATTATTCGAACGCGACAGTCGAAAATGTAAATGAAAGGGTAAAATACCAATTTAATATCGATCCTAGTGGATATTTAGTTGATGCTGCAAAGTTTGATGAAAAGAGTCAAAGAGTGATCATTCAATATCAATATTACCCTCAAACGGTATACGGATCACATGGGACCAAAATCCTCTATAAATTTTATATTAATTCTTCAGGTTATGTAACTAGTGCTCAAAAAAATGAACAAGGAAGTCAACGAGTACTATCTAGATATCAATATTATCCTAAAACAGTATATGGAAAACACGGTAATAATATTCTGTATATATTTGATCTAAATCGTTCGGAACATATTATTGGAGCAACAAAGAGGGAAAAGGGAACAAAACGAATCCTATCACGATACCAGTATTATCCACAAACAATATATGGAAAGCATGGGAATAATATAAAATATGTTTATGATTTGGATTCCTCTGGCTTCATAACTGGAGCATCTAAAAGGGAAAAAGGAACGAAAAAGATTCTTTCGAGATATCAATACTATCCCAAAACAGTTTTCGGTAAGCACGGCAACAATATCTTGTATATTTTTGACCTTAATTCCTCTGGCTATATAAAAGCTGCCACAAAAAGAGAAAAAGGAACAAAGCGAATTCTCTCAAGATATCAATATTATCCACAGACAACTTATGGAAAACATGGGCATAATATCATGTATATCTTTGATTTGAACTCCTCTGGCTATATAAGTGGTGCAACGAAGAGAGAAAAAGGAACAAAGGCGATTGTATCAAGGTATGAATATTACCCACAAACAGTTTATGGGAAACATGGAAACAATATTAAATATATATTCGATGTTAATTCTTCTGGTTATCTAGCAACTGCTACTCTTAGGGAAAAAGGAACGAAGAAGGTTTTAGTAAGGTACCAATACCTCCCTGGTACGACATATGGGAATCATCAATCGCGAATCAATGGCTTAAAATTAAACGTTCCATTAGTTAGTCAGTTACCAGAATTGCCGACAGGATGTGAAATTACCGCTGTGACCATGATGCTTCAATATAAGGGAGCAAATGTGAACAAAGTTGCCTTGGCTAAGGAAATGCCGAAACATGGATGGGATCCAAATTACGGGTATGTTGGCGATCCATTTACACGTAGAGGTTGGACAGTCTATCCTCCAGCATTGACAAAATTAGTTAATAAGTATGCAGGAAATGCTGAAATATTAACCGGTAAAAGTAACTCTGTCATTGAAAAACAGTTGTTAAATAAAAAGCCAGTTGTTGTATGGGTTTCCCCGATGCATGGGTTCTCTGTACATGCACTAGTCTTAACCGGATATGACCAGAACAACTATTACTTTAATGATCCTTGGACTGGGGAAAAGGATGTTAAAATGTCAAAAAGTCAATTTAATAAAATTTGGGGAAATCAAGCCAAGAGGGCGATTTCTTATTAATAGTAAAAAGGTGGCAATCTCCACAAAAGGGGATTTGTCACCTTTTTGAATTTACAGTAAAAAAGGCGGGTATTTATAGAAATAATATCTAGACGTTGTATACAGATTTATTGAGTTGAAGTAAAATGATGCTATAAAAGTACCAAAGTATTAAACATTTAGATATCATCAAACAAACAAGGACAAAGCGGCAGATGAATAGTAACATTTGAAATTCGGAAGCCGTGAACTTGTTAAACAACCATTCTATTAATAAAGGATGCAGAACAAATGAATATGAAAAGATTGAAAAGAAGAAAAGACTTTATTGTCCAACCTATCAAAAATTTTGCAACAAAAGAAAACCATAAACGCGTAAACCATTATGCGGCCTTCTACGAAAATTTACCAATTAACAAGAAAACCATTTTGTATGAAAGTCGTGATGGAAATAGCATGACCGATAGCCCATATGCGATGTTCCGTTATATGGTAGAGCATCCTGACTTCAAGGATTATATTCATATTTGGTCGATCGCTGATTTCGATTCTCTTTCAAGTGTGATATCAAAATATAATGGTTATCATAATGTTCAGTTTGTGAAACGAAATTCAAAAGAGTATCTTCAATCTTTAGCAACATGTGAATACCTCATTAATAATTCAACCTTCCAGTCATTTTACACACCTAAGAAAGGACAAATATACATTAATACATGGCACGGAACCCCTCTAAAGAAAATGGGGTTTGAAATACCAGGAAATCCTTCACAATCACAAAATGTATTACGAAACTTTCTTAGTACCACCTACTTATTAAGCCCTAACCCACATACGACAAAGATGTTTACTGACAGTTATAAGTTAAAAGGACTTTATGATGGAACCATCATAGAAGAAGGCTATCCTAGAATTGACTTAACATTTAATACAGAAGCAAACCTGTTTAAACAGGATTTAAAAAAACTAGGCTTAAAAATAGAAGAGAATAAAAAGGTCATTCTTTATGCCCCAACATGGAAAGGAACTAATGTATCTAAAGCGAATAACGATTTGCTCCAAATCAGTGCTGATCTTCAGTACCTTGAACAAAAAGTGGGAAGTCAATATAGTATTTTAGTTAAGGTTCACCCCTTTCTATATAAGACAGCGAAAACTTATGAGGAATTGCAAGAAAAATTAGTTCCTGATTTTGTTGATCCCAATGAATTACTTTCGACTGTAGATGTTTTGATTTCAGATTACTCTAGTATTTTTTTCGATTTTCTTGTTACCGACAAGCCAATTCTGTTTTATACATGGGATGCCGATGAATATGCAGAAGAACGAGGACAATATTTGAGTAATGAAGACCTTCCAGGCCCACTACTATATAACGCTATGGAATTAGCGGATGCAGTTTTAGACATAGAAACGATTCAAAAACGGTATCGTGAGCGGTATCAAAAAATGAATAAGGATTTTACCTTGTATGAGGATGGAAATGTAACGGAAAGAGTGGTTCATTATATATTTAAGTCATCAAATAATGAATTGAACTGCATAAAGGGATTAGCTTTAGAGAAGAAGAAAATTCTAATATACCCTGGTGGGATGAGAGATAACGGGATTACCTCTTCTTTCATTAATTTAATGAATAATATCGATTTTGATCAATATGATGTGAGCTGTTTTACTGCGACGCCAAAGGACAAAGAAGTACTAAAAAATTTGGCAAAGGTTAATCCAAATGTTCGATTCCTTTTCAAGCCAGGTCTACCTGTCTATAAATTAAGGGAGGTTTACCAAGATAAATTTATACACAATCGGGGAGAACGAGGGGACTTAGGAAAGAAGCTTTATCCAGAAGCAGCCTATATCCGTGAACACGCACGTTTGTTTGGAAACAGCAAGTTTGATTATGTGATTGATTTTAGTGGTTATAGTCTTTATTGGGCGAAGTTTCTTCTAGCTGCAGATGCTAAAAAGAAGATTTGTTATATGCACAATGATTTGCTATCTGATAGTGAACGGAAGGTTAATGGGAAAAGACCACACCGAATAAATTTAAGAGGGCTATTTTCCGTATACCATCGCTTTGACAAACTTGTGAGTGTTTCGAAGGGAACAATGGAATTAAATCGAGCAAATCTAATAGAATATGCTGATTTCAATAAGTTTGATTATGTTATGAATTCAATTGATCCTAGCAAAATACTTCAAGATCCGATAGAGCATATGGAGGAATTAGATAGCACTAATCATAAAGTAGAAAATATAAAAGCGAGAGCAATCCTGAAGACAATAAAGCAACATGCCGTCTTAAGTTTTCTACCAGGCAATCCACAAACTCATCCGGTGCGTCCAATACCAGAACTCGAACAAGCAGAAATTGTCGTTACCAAGAAGTTGGTAACTGAGGATAGCGTTTATTATAAGTTTACTCATCAAAATCAAGTAATCGGTTGGATACATGAAGAAGCAATCGAACTAGTTCCAGATACCATTATTTCTGAAAAAAATATCAATAAAATAGCGAGGCTTGTAAAACCTGATCGGAATCATATTTGGTCTCAACCATATAAGGTTGCAGATATCCACAAGGTGTCAAGTAGCTATCCTTATAAAAATATGTTATTTACAGTAGATAAGGAAGCAGAGACCTTGCACGGGACTTATCACCGGATTTCTATTAAGGATACTAATATTGGTTGGATCGATCAGTCAGCGCTACAGTTTTTAGAAAACTGTACAATTGATGAACACATAAGCCTGATTGAGCGGGGGATTCGAAATGGCAAGAGAAAGGCAATTCTCTCTAAGTATAGTCGACTAAATCAACCATTCCTTCAACATTTAGACGATCGTACATTAAAAGAAGAAAATTTTTATGAAGAAAAGTGGGCAAGAATTGATTTTCCGGAAAGTTACGATGTTTGGACAAAGGCGTATCCAAATTTCGGTGGCAGAAAAATTTCAGATGCTATGCAATATGCAAATCATGTGGTGAAGCTCCTAACGAGTCACGAGACAAGAGAAGGGGTGTACTATCAATTTAGTATTGATAATAAGAAAATTGGGTGGTTGGATTCAAAAGCCTTCACCCTGTTAGAGGAATCCGAAAAAGTTGAGATTGAGAAAGTTGTTTCGAATGTAAAGGAAAAAGTTCTTGTAGAACCAAATGATAAGGATATTAACTTTGTTAATATGGGCAGATTATCTCCGGAAAAAGGTCAGGATAATTTGATTCACGCATTTGCAAACTTTCATAAAAGAACCCCGAATAGTAAATTGTTCATATTAGGGCAAGGTCCATTGAAAGAAAAACTTCAAACCTTAATCAATAAATTGGAGTTGCAAGATGCTGTGTATCTTATGGGACAGGTAGAAAAGCCATTTGGTTTTCTAAAAAAATGTGATTGTTTTGTTCTTTCCTCACATTATGAAGGACAGCCAATGGTGTTATTAGAGGCGATGACATTAGGAATGAAAATTGTTGCGACAGACATCGTTGCCAATCGAACTGTCTTGGAAAATGGAAAGTACGGATTACTAGTTGAAAACAGTATTAATGGGATTGAGAAGGGAATGCAAAATATTATACAAAACAATGAAAGTCCAATAGGCGAACCATTTAATTATCAGCAATATAACTCTGAAGCGATGGAAACTTTTTATCAAGTATTAGCATGAAATGGTTAGTATAAGAAAAAGGGCGGGAATATATCCCTGCCCTTTCCATGTTTTTATTTTATTTCTAAGTGCTCTCTCAATTCATTCTGAACACGTTGCTGTTCTTCGGCAGAAACAAGTTGGTAGGAAACCCCGCCAATATACGAGCCAGTCACATCAAGTTTCATTTGCTCAATATTTCCTGCGGCACTCCGATAATTGCCTTGAATATCGACCATTTCATCAAATGTGATATTAGTCTTAACGTTGTTTCCTAGTGCAGTGAAGATGTCGCCAAAATTCGTTAGTGAATTTAGGCTAGCTCCTTTGCTGATTACGCCTTGAATTACTTGGCGCTGGCGCTTTTGACGACCAAAATCCCCAGTAGGATCCTGCTTTCTCATTCGAACATAGGCAAGTGCTTCCTCACCATTTAAGTTAAGGGTTCCTTCAGCAAATTGATAATTATCCTGTGAGAAAGCAAATTCATTATTAACAGTAATTCCTCCAACTGAATCCACAATTTCCTGAAAACCTTCCATATTGACTTTAATATAATATTCAATTGGAATATCAAGGAATTTTTCAACGGTATCCATTGACATTTCGACGCCACCAAACGCATAAGCATGGTTGATTTTGTCCTGTGTGCCGCGACCGACAATTTCAGTACGCGTGTCACGAGGAATACTAAGCATCTTAATGGAGTTTTTTTCAGGGTTCACGGCTAATGCGATAATTGTATCTGAACGTCCTTTATCACCTTCACGTTCATCAACTCCAAGCATTAAGACAGCAAAAGGCTCCTTCTTTTCAAAAGTAACCGGCTTTGGTTCTCGTACACGTTGAACTGGTTCGTGCATGGTATCGACTGCAGTAGTTAAAGATCTATATACGGTAAAGAGGTATGCTCCCAATGATAGTAATAATAGTAGAAAGATGATGCCAGTAATACGGAGCCATTTTCTTTTCTTCTTTTGTTTAGCTCTCATTTTTTTCCCCCATCGTTTTACAAAATTTGCGTACAGAATTTAGGATACCAGAAAATAGGGGAATTGAATATAGAAAAAATAGTAAATACGTCTTGTGAAATTAATAACGAAAATCGACATTTTTTTTGTTAAAATTAGTTATAATGCAAAGATAATAAAAATTTTTATGAAATTTATTGATATAGATTTTTGAAAGGGATGTTCTAGGGAGCGAAGCTAGATGAGAGCTAATACATTTAATGACTTTCCAAATCTTCAAAGAAGACCATAAGGTACATAAACCAGGAGGTTGACTCCCTTGAATAGCTTGAGGAGATTGAGAAAATTATAAACTTGCAAATTAAAAAACGATGGGATAAATTGTCTAAAAATGAAAAACTCTAACAAGTAGTAGTGATTTAAAAAGGTATTAATATTATGTATATTTTTAGAAGTCCGGAGATTAAAATGAAAAAAATTTATTATTTACCAATTTTCCTGTTAATAATATTTTCTTTTAGCTATATTTATATTTCAGAGGCCAGAGGCGCAGAATTAGTTGATACTAATTCATATGAGAATAGAAATTTAAAGCTTACTATTGAACATTATTACGATAGGGAACTTGTTCTTGAGTATTGGATTACAACAGTCAAACCTGAAAACCAAAATACATTAAGTACTTTAATCAAAAAAAGTTTTTCTAACTCAGAACCCAACAACTTAAACATAAATGAACATGAAAATCCATTAGAGCATGCCAGGAGGTTAAATAGTTTATTTGCTATAAATGCAAGCGGATGGAACACTGCAAATGGAAATATAAACGGTGTACAAATAAAGGAAGGAAGGGTTCACCAAAATACTTCGAATACTTCAGGCTGGTATACTTTGGGAATTGACGATGAGGGAATAATGAATGTATTTAGTGGGACTATTACTGGTCAGGAACTTACTACTAACTACAATATTCGAAATACCTTTTCATTTAGTATTCCAATTATTATTAATGGTGAAGAGGTTAACCAGCATATATATGAGGCTTATGCACCTAGTTATAATGAACTTCATCCCAGACAGATTATAGGTCAGGTAAAGGATACAAACGATATTGTTATTCTTACTGTAGATGGGAGGTCAGAGAAATCAAGGGGAATGACATTACCGGAAGCTGCTGAGATATTATTGGAACGTAATTGTCGGATTGCCTATAATCTTGATGGTGGCGGCTCTGTTCATACAATTTTTCAAGGGAAATTATTAAATAACCCTGCCGATGGGGAAATTAGAGACACAACTGATTTATTGTACATTGAAGAGTAGTGAATCTTATTAAGGGAAATTAAATTTATGAATCATATCTGATGTATACCAAACGCAAAGGTTTGACAAATAAATGAAATTCGGTGATGTTGGTTAATTAAAGCCGGTATATCTTAGCGTTAATAGACAATGTTAGACTCCTACCAATAGTTGATATAATTTCAAATTAAAGGGATTTTAATGTTTGATTATCTATGATAACATAGAAACCGTTGTTATTTAGTGACCGGGCTAAAAGTACTATTTGTTATTGTATATAGACGTTTAAATGGGGTGACGGAAGTAGTGGAAAATGTAAAAAAGGTCAAAAAGGCTATTATTCCTGCAGCAGGATTGGGTACAAGGTTCTTACCTGCAACGAAAGCAATGCCGAAAGAAATGTTACCTATTGTGGACAAACCAACAATCCAATACATTATTGAGGAGGCAGTTGCCTCGGGGATAGAAGATATAATAATTGTTACAGGCAAAGGGAAACGGGCAATTGAAGACCATTTCGATAGTGCCCCTGAACTAGAACAAAATTTACTAGAAAAAGGCAAGCTAGACATTTTAGATAAAGTACGGTACTCCTCTCACCTAGCAAATATACACTATATACGGCAAAAAGAACCTAAAGGCTTAGGTCATGCTATTTGGTGTGCTAGAAACTTTATTGGTGATGAACCTTTTGCAGTCTTGTTAGGGGACGATATTGTTCAAAGTGATACACCATGTATTAGACAATTAATTAATCAGTACGAGGAAACAGGTTCCTCAATAATTGGAGTACAAAAGGTGCCGGAGGAAGAAACTCATCGATACGGGATTATTGATCCTTCTAATAGCTATGGTAGAAGATATCAGGTAAATACCTTTATTGAAAAACCACAACAAGGAACAGCTCCTTCAAATTTGGCTATTATGGGAAGATATATTTTAACATCTGAAATATTTGGTTTTCTTCAAAAACAGGAAAAAGGTGCGGGTGGTGAAATCCAATTAACCGATGCGATTCAGAGGCTAAACGAAAATACCCCTGTTTTTGCCTATGATTTCCAGGGGAAGAGGTACGATGTAGGAGAAAAATTGGGATTTGTAAAAACAACTATAGAATTTGCCTTGCAACACGAAGAAATGAAAAATGATGTCCTTAATATTTTAAAAGAGCTGTTAGAAGTCGAAAGACAAGACCTTTTCAAGTCAAAATAAAAGAGTTTATTGGTTTCTCGATTTTATATAGAAGGAACCAATTACTTTAATTTTAAAACTTAGGATGGAGGGGGAGGGGTGACTAAATTTTCAATTATTCTTCCTGTCTTCAATAAAGAACAATATATTATTGAGGCTATTGAAAGTGTTATTAAACAAACATTAGACTTTAAAAAACATATAGAACTAATTATCGTGAATGATGGTAGTACGGATAATAGCTCTGAAATCTGTCTTGCTTATAAGAAAGAGTTTCCAGAGAATATCAAATATATAGAGATTGAAAACAGTGGTCCAGCTGTAGCAAGAACTATAGGGTGTAATGCTGTTTCAAGTAAGGTTAATTTTATAGGTTTTTTAGATGCTGATGATAAACTGCAAGTTAATGCGCTTGAAAAGGTAAGTGAATTTTTTCAGGAATATGAAGTTGATTTGGCAGTAATTCCAGTCAAATATTTTAGTTCAACAGGAATAAAACGGGAGCATTCATTAAATTACAGATTCAGCAAGGGAAGTAGGATTATTAATATAAAAGATGAGTACAATGCAATTCATTTTTATGCTGGTGGCGTTTTTTTTAGAAAAAGCGTTTTTGATAATAATCAGTTTTATTTTGACAAGGAATTTTCCTATTGGGAAGATGCCCTTTCAATTAACATGTACTTAATTAAGTATCAAGAATATGGAGTTGTTTCGGGAACATTTTATTTTTACCGACGTGAAAAAAATGAAAGTTCTCTTGTTGATAGATCCTGGTATAAGAAGGAACGGTATGAATATTTGGTTAATAATGCATATATGAAATTAATAAATTGTTCCATAAAAAACTATGGGCAGGTCGAACAATATATACAATTCTTATTAACATATCACATTAAATTATACCTATATAAAAAAGGTTCAAAGAGATTACTGGAAACACTATCAGTTGAGGAAAGGGTTGCTTTTATTCATTCTTTAATTGGTGTTTTACAATATATAGATAACAAAATCATATTAGAACAGAATATGAAACACTACTATAAAGAATTTTTAATATCCTTAAAAGAGAACGGATGGCCTCTGAAACTTCAACCAATCAGTATTAATGGGATAAAAGACACTTTAATAATCCAAAAGAAACGTTTATATGGATTCGGCCTCTTGATTTCTGGATACTTTACTTCGGAGTATTATTCTCTTAAAGATGAGGACTGTATATGTGTTAAATCTAAAGGTAAAGTTAGAGTATGTTCAAAGATAGAAATTGATAAGAAGGTTGAGATTTGGGGGGAAACAGTAAGGGATTTTGAAAATGCGGGCTTTGAAGTATACGTCCCTTTAAACCAACTAAATTTAGAATTTTTTCTAAATGTTAACGGAGGGATGTTCAAAATAATTAGCTTTAATTATTACGAGAGATTAATTAAAAAATTGCCCGGCCTTCAAAAAGGAGTTAAAAAGAAGGAGACAAAGGATTTATATATTAATACTAATAATTAACTAATAAATATATATCAATTTGATCATAAATAGCTAATTATTATAATCCCCTTATCTTTTTTAATACAGTATATAAATTTGCAAATAACGATTAGGAGATAGAGTATATGAATGATCAAAAATATGAATTCTCGATTATAATGCCTATTTATAACGTTGAAAACTATTTAGAAGAAGCAATCGAAAGTATTATTAACCAAAGTGTTGGTTTTGAGGAGAATATTCAGCTTATACTGATTAACGATGAAAGTCCAGATAATAGTGAAGAAATTTGTCTGAAATATCAACAGTTATATCCCAATAATATTATCTATAAAAAACAAACTAACGGTGGTGTAAGCAAGGCCAGAAACACTGGAATAAATTATGTAAGTGGAAGGATAACACAATTTTTAGACCCAGATGATTATATATCTAATAATACATTAGAATTAGTAAGGGAATCCTTTGATAAATGGGAAGTTGATGTAGTTTCTATCCCAATTTATTTTTTTGAAGCTAGAAAAGGAAAACATGCACTTAATTATAAATTTAATAAATCCAGAGTAATTAATGTCAATGAAGAAGCTGATCAACTTTTGATGCATTGTGCATCGACGTACATTAGGAGTAACGTGTTAGAAAGGTTCAGGTTCGATGAAAATTCAAAGATTGGCGAAGATACAAAATTTATTAATACTATAATTATGCAAAAAGGATGTTATGGAGTACTAAAAGAGGCAAGTTACTTTTATCGTATAAGGGACGATGGAAGTTCAGCTATGCAAACCGCATTTGCAAAAAAAGAATGGTTCAACCACTCCTTGGAGAATTTTTCTATTGATACAATAAATTACTTCTTGGATAAAAATGGTAAAGTCCCTAAATATATACAAAACATCCTATTGTATGACCTTAAATGGAAATTGCTAGTCAAGGCCCAAAAGCAAACCCCATTAAACGATGAGGACTTTGCATTATTTAAAAAAAATATTATAAAAGTATTAGAACATATTGATAATGAGGTTATTTTAGCATTTGAGGGAATCAGCTATTATCATAAACATTTTGCATTAAGTCTAAAGAACGGGAAACCTTTAAATGAAGTGTTTGATGTGGAAAAAGCCAAAAATGATGTGATATTAAAATATAATGATATAGAGGTAGCGCAATTATCCTCGGAAAAAGTAATTATTGAATATATTAAAGAGGATAATAAAACTAAAGACATAATTATTGAAGGTTACTTTGGAAGTCTTTTCAATAAGAATGATACTGAGATAAAAGCGAAAATTAACGGTACCTACTATAAAGGTGAAGATATTAAAAGAAATACAGATAAATGGGAGAGTTTAGGGATAACAATTAAGGATTATAAAGGCTTCCAGATTAGAATAAAAAAGAACGAACTTGATATAGATAGTAGAATTCACTTTTTTGTTCAAGTTCAAGGTAAAACAGTATTTGTAAAGGTGAAATTTAAACACTCTAGTGGGTTAACTAATAACCTTATCAATGCGTATAGTTATTCGAAGCATTATTTATTTTTCTATGATGGCTATGCACTAAATGTAAATAAGAATATCAAATCAAAACATATAAAAATGGAAGCAAAATATCTCAAATCTTTATTTTTAGGTGAGGGATTAAAAAGAAAAAGAGCAAAAAGAGCTGCTAAAAAGGCTACTTTATTTAGGGTTGGATTTTTCCTTCATAAAAAAATATTTAAAAAACCTATCTGGCTAATTGTGGATAGAACGGATAAGGCAAATGATAATGCAGAGCATTTATTTAAATATTCATTAAAACAAAATGATGGTGTCAAAAAGTACTTTATAATTAAAAGAGATGTGCCTGATTATAAACGGCTAAAAAAAGTCGGTAAAGTAATACCATATGGTTCTTATTTGCATAAGTTATATGTATTAAGAAGCTCCATGATAATTTCCTCCCATGCTGATAAATGGGTAACAGATCCGTTTTTTAATGGGACAAGTGTTTATTATAGAGATTTATTAAAGTTTAATTTTATCTTTCTTCAGCATGGTGTTATAATGGCGGATTTGTCTCATTGGCTTAACAGAAATAATAAGGATATTACAAGACTGATTACAAGCTCTGAGTATGAAAAAGATGCAATCCTAAAAGGTAATTACAATTATAAAGATGAGAATATATTGCTTTCAGGTTTACCTCGATATGATGGGTTAAAACCGATATCTAAAAAGCAAATATTAATAATGCCAACATGGAGAAAAAATCTTGTAAGTAGTAAAGACCCCTTGACAGGTTTAAGACCTTATAATGAAACCTTTAAGAAATCAAACTACTTTATGTGTTTTAATCAATTAATTAATGATAAAACTCTTATTAATACAGCAAAGAGGTTAGGGTATAAGATAATTTTCTTCCCTCATCCAGATATTCAACAACAAATGAGTGACTTTAATATTAATGAGAACATTGAAGTAATGGCTTATGAAACTGATTATCAAAAATTATTTAATGAATCAGATATACTAATAACTGATTACTCATCAGTAGCTTTTGACTTTGCATACGAGAAGAAACCTGTATTTTATTATCAATTTGAAAATTATCATTTTGATTCAGGATACTTTGATTTTAATATGATGGGATTCGGAGAAGTTGTTTCTAGCCATCACGATCTAATAAAAGGTATAGTTAAGACTATGAAGAATAATGCTGTAATGATTCCTAAATATCAAAAAAGAGTTGAAAAGTTCTTTAAGTTTAATGATTCAGGTAATAGCAAGAGAGTGTATGATGAGATACTCAAGTTAGAAAAGTTAAAATAAAGTTGGTTTAAGATAATTTTAGTGACACTTTAGAACTCCTCTATTAGCTATTATTTAGCATAATTAGGAGATTCTAAAGTGTCTCTATTTTTAAATAAAGAAACAAGCATATTCATTATGTTGTTATGTAAAAGTTAGAAAAGAACTATTACATATGATAGAATAGATTTTCGAAAAAATTAAATATTAGGGAAAGGTAACTCTCCATAGTTTAGAGCATTCTAAGATTAGTCAAGGCAGTTAATCGGAGGTCATTAATGAAATATATTTTAGGATTAGACATAGGGGGTACAAATACTAAGTTCGGTTTATTAGATAAGGATCTTAATATTATATCTCAGGAATACTTTGAAACAATTAGTGGACAAAATGTTTTAAATAGAATAGATAAGATTTTGTTAAATAATCTCCAGCAAATAGATCGTATTGCCATAAGTTGCCCTGGAATAATTGATTTTAGAAATGGATTAATTGTAAAGGGAGGGGCAATTAAACAGTTTGACAATTTTAATATTAAAAAATACTTTGAGCAAAAATATTCTATTAAGACATTTGTAGATAATGATGCTATCTGTGTTGCTCGTTCTGAAATTATTAAAGCGAGGGAACTACACCAAGGAATCGGTATTGTTTTCACAGTAGGAACTGGTGTTGGAGGAGCAATAACAATCAATGGGAATATTTATAGGGGGAGAAATAATAAATCGGGAGAACTAGGTTCATTAAAAAATTTAGGTGTAAATAGTGTAGATACATGGAACACATATCTTTCTCTAAAAAGCTTAAGTACAATAATACCTAATCATTTTAGCAACCCAGTTGAGTTCTTGAATTGTTATGAGGTAAAGCAGCAATTTAAAGATATTTATGAAAATTATTATACTAATTTAGCTTTGTTCATTAAAAATATTACTTGGATACTTGACCCACAAACTATTGTAATAGGTGGAGGAATAAGCTATGTAAACAATTTAACAGAGATATTATGGGGTTATTTGGGTAATATAGGGGTCGAAAGATCCGGTTTGGAAATAAAAAAAGCAAAATATAAAAATTTAGCAGGGATAGTTGGGGCAGCCTCAATGGTTTTTGATTAATAAGTTGATGTATATGATATTAATATGCATTAATTGAATAATTATTGAACAAGCTGGTCCTTGGGATCATTCTAAGAATGATTTCAATAACAGACTGAATCTTGTATAATAAACTTTAGGTTATCCAAATAAATAATTAATTAGGAAGGACTAACCATGCGTTCAGTTATATCAGTTATTAAAGAACAAATCCAAAGCTTTTATTTAGTTAGGCGTTTATCAGCTTATGAAATGAAAAGTGCTAACAGTAATACTTACTTAGGAATTCTGTGGGAAATTATTAATCCTATGATTCAAATCGCCATCTACTGGTTTGTGTTTGGATATGGAATATTCCAATCGGCAGGTAGAGCGGATGTTGAGCTAAACGGAGAAATGATTCCGTACTTCCCCTGGATGTTATCAGGAATCATTGTTTGGTTTTTTATTAATCAATCTATTACACAAGGTTCCAAATCCATTTATTCAAGGATTAAAATGATTTCAAAAATGAGCTTTCCAATGAGTGTCGTACCGACTTTTGTTATCTTTGCAAAACTTTATCAGCATTTAATGTTGCTAGCGGTGGTTCTAGTTATTTTTCAATTCCTAGGCTTTACTATAAGTATCTATTATTTACAATTGGTTTATTTTATCGCAGCTACCGTTGTCTTTTTAGTTGCTTTATCGTTAATTACATCTACTATTTCGACGATTATTCGAGATTTCCAAATGTTATTACAGGCTGTTGTCAGGGTATTAATATATTTATCACCCTTCCTGTGGCCACCTTATCACTTACCAGAGACCATTCAAACGATTATGAAATTAAATCCTGTCTTTTATCTAGCTGAAGGCTACCGAGCGTCTATCCTTGGTACATCATGGTATGCTGTTGAACAATGGGAATACACCTTGTATTTCTGGGGAATAACAATAGTACTGTTGATATTTGGTTCGGTTCTGCATGTGAAGTTCCGTGATCGCTTTGTAGACTTTTTATAATCGGATGTGGTGTGAATGACCAAAACGGTTGTTTTAAAAAACGTGACGAAAAAGTATAAAATGTACCATAGCGCAAAGGAAAAGCTACTTGATATCATTTTGCCGAAAAGTTATGGTGAAGACTTCTATGCCCTGCAAAATGTTGATTTTGAAGCGGAACAAGGTGATGTTGTAGGCTTCGTTGGTGTGAATGGATCGGGTAAATCGACATTGTCTAACATCATTGCCGGGATTATCCCACAAACATCCGGAACTGTTGAAATTAAAGGAAGAACCGCTTTGATTGCTGTAAATGCAGGGTTGAATAATGAATTAACAGGCCGTGAAAACATTGAATTAAAATGTCTAATGCTCGGCTTTAGTAAGGATGAGATTAAAAGGATTGAACCTGAGATCATAGAGTTTGCTGATATTGGAAAATTTATTGATCAACCAGTTAAATCTTATTCAAGTGGAATGAGGTCACGTCTTGGTTTTGCGATATCCGTTACGGTAGATCCAGACATCCTTGTGATTGATGAAGCATTATCCGTTGGAGACCAGACGTTTGCTGAGAAAAGTTTAGATAAGATGAATGAGTTTAAGGAACGAGGAAAAACGATATTCTTTATTAGTCATTCTTTAGGACAAATGAAGAAATTTTGTGATAAGGCTCTATGGTTGGAGTACGGGGAAGTAAAAGACTATGGAGCCATTAAAGAAGTTATGCCGAAATATGAAGCGTTCTTAAAAGAATATAAAGCAATGTCAATCGAAGAAAAACAACGTTTCCGACATGCAGCCATTGAAAAGCAAAGTGGAAAACTACATCAAGCAATCCCATCTACGTAAGAGGCTAAATCAGTGAATTTAGCCTCTTTGGTTTTTTAATCAAATGGTTGAAATTGTAACTGTTTTTTTATCGATAAGTCCTGTAGATTTTTGGTATAGTTATATAGTATGGAAACAAATAAGTAAATGGAGAGCGAATATGAGTAGTTCTGTAATTTTTAATCAGGTAACAAAAAAGTACAAAATGTACAACAAATCTTCAGAAAAGCTGTTAGATATTCTTGTCCCAGATAAATTTGGAGAGAACTTCTACGCTCTGCAGAATGTTAGTTTTACTGCAGAGGAAGGCGATGTCATTGGGATTATTGGGGTAAACGGCGCAGGAAAGTCAACCCTTTCAAATCTAATCACAGGTGTTATTCCCCCTACATCTGGAGAAATTGAAATCAAAGGGCAATCCTCATTGATTGCCATTGCCTCAGGGCTAAATAATAATCTAACTGGTAGAGAGAATATTGAGCTAAAATGTTTAATGCTTGGCTTTAGTAAGAAGGAAATCAGCGAATTAATGCCTGAAATCATTGATTTTGCTGATATCGGGAAATTTATTGATCAACCAGTCAAATCATATTCAAGCGGTATGAAATCAAGGCTCGGGTTTGCCATTTCTGTTAATATTGATCCGGACATCTTAGTAATTGATGAGGCGCTATCTGTAGGGGACCAGACGTTTGCTGATAAGTGTCTTGATAAAATGAATGAGTTTAAGGCAAAAGGAAAGACAATCTTCTTTATCAGCCATAGCATTGGCCAGGTGAAGAAATTCTGTCAAAAAGCCCTTTGGCTAGAGGCTGGTGAAGTCCGAGCGTATGGGACGATTCAGGAGATTATCCCTCAGTACGAAAAGTTTCTCAAAGAATTTAAGGCAATGTCGAAGGAAGACCAGAAGAATTTTAAGAAAATAGTATTAGAAAAACGTAGCAAATTAAGAGCGCAAGAAAAACAAACAGAAGAACAGCTTGAGCCAGTACCACGTAAGTCCAGAACAAGCCGGGAAAAGAAAGGGACCTGGAGAGGGATTATCAAAGGGTCGCTAATTGCGTTAGTGTTGCTCGGAATCGCCTTCGGAGGATTTGCCTATTTTAAGGACTCAAATCTATTTGCGAGTACAAAAAAGACCGTGGAACCAACAGTTTCTTCTAGTGAGACGGAAATGAAAGAAACAGAACCTGTGGAAACGGCCGTTCAACAAGAAACTCTTCCTGATATTCGATATGTGACGGTAAATAGCGCGAATATCCGTTCAAATCCAGATCTTAATAGTTCAGCCGTTGGTGTAACAAAATTGGGACAATCTTATAAGACCACAGAAGTAGAACAAGATGCTGCTGGTACGGAGTGGGTTAATATTTCGAATGATGATTCAAGCGAAGCTTGGGTAAGTGGTAATGTCCTAGCTAGTATTGATGAAGTCCTAATAGATGAAGAGATTGCTGAGAAAATTGATGAGTTAATTGGATTCTCTCCAACATTAAATGAAGCTATTCCAATGATTGGATTGCCAAAGGGAGAGGAAGAAGCTTTTAACTATACAGAGTATACTTATCTAGAGGATGTTGTAAAAGGCTTTACAATCAATGTGAGTGACTCTTCCAAGTCTGCTGTGATTAATGAAATTGGTCGACCACATTTGGAACATGGAAATACCCTTTTCTACTACGGTAGCAAATATGACTTTATTTTTACCATAGCAAGCGATGGATTCATTGATACTTTAACTGTTAAAAGCCGTTAGGTTCTTGTACTTTAAAAATCTTTAAATTTTAAAAAACAGCACTATGTCATCGCATAGTGCTGTTTTTATTGAGTTCAATCAGTGGACCTGGCTTGTACATTTCTTGAATTTAGGTAACCAAGCGTATAAGCAACAATATTTTCACTAGAGTGTCCCTTTGAATAAGTGTTCCATTTTTGATTAAAGGCTGCAACCTTTTCTAATTGAAAGTCTTTTGTTTTGATGCTATGAATAATCTCTGTAGTAGAGTATGCAACTGGTCCGGGCACTAATTTTTTGTAATCCTCCCAAAAACCTCTCGTCTTTTTGTACTGTGCTAAATCATAAGGAAAGAAAACCATAGGCTTATTAAGAATCGCATATTCAAAAGGAAGGGAAGAATAATCTGTAATGAGTATGTCGGAAACAAAGAATAACTCGTTTACATTAGGATAATCGGAAAAATCATATACGAACCCTTGTATGTCTTCGGTAAGCCTAATAGAGTTCTTAATTGCAGGGTGGAGTTTTAATAAAAGAATATATTCTTGCTCTAATTCCTTCTTCAATAGCTTCAGGTTGATATGCAATTCGAAGGTTTCTAACTTTTCGTCACGAAAAGTTGGTGCATATAAAATAACCTTTTTATCAGATAAAAAGGGATACTTCTTATAAAGGTATCGTTCAATCGACTCCTTTTTCTCTGCATTATAGAATAGATCTGTTCTAGGAATCCCAGTTCGGAGAATGCGATCTTCTGAAAGTCCGAACGCCTGTGTAAAGATATCAGCCATTGCCTCAGAACCGACTATAACTTTATGAAAGTTATTATAGACCTTTTTAAAGCGCTCCTTCGCTTTTTCTGTGCGGAACTCGACAGATTGGTCTTCTAAACCAAATTTCTTTATGGCCCCATTTGCGTGCCATATCTGAATGCATTTTACATCCTTTTTAAATTTTGTAGCGGCAAGAAAACCATAATAGTTATCGACAAAGATAACCTTTGCGGTAGCAAGGTGGTAAATCGACATGATAAAATGTGTTAGTCTTTTTATTTCGAATAAAAGAACCGTATCTTCGTTCGTTTCAGATGCTAAATAGGAATATACTTTCTCGTTTGCTAGAATGATGGTGCGAAAATCAACGTTTTGTTTCTGCATTTCGTCATAGATATGCAAGTTGTTTTCTGTAAAAGAAGCTACAAGGACAACTTTCTTTTGTAATGGGAGTAGGTTGAATAAGGAAAACAGCAAAGAAAAAAGCCGTAAGTAAAAATATACGGCCATTTCTCTAACCATTGTTCACCTGTAATAAATCATCTTTAATCTTACTTGTAGATATTCCAACTGTTCTAGGTAGATAAATGACTTCGCAGTATTCTTTAAGGAAATCAAACTTTCCTTCCCAGTCGTCTCCCATTACGAAGACATCAATATCATTTTCTACAACATCCTTGATTTTTTGCTCCCAGTCGTTTTCGGGAATGACTTTGTCCACATATCGAATGGATTCAAGAATCATTTTACGGTTTTCAAAGCTATGATAAGACTTCTTTCCTTTAATATCGTTAAATTCATCTGTTGAAATCGCAACAGTTAAATGATCACCAAGGTCTCTAGCGCGTTTTAATAAGTTGATATGACCCCAATGAAGCAAATCAAATGTTCCGTATGTTATTACCTTTTTCACTGTAATCCTCCTTTGGAAAACATGGCGTGATATAGTTTCGTAGTATATTTTTTTATAAAAGGGCACCGTTTCAATTCCCTACGCCTTTAAGGAAATTATCGTTATGAAACAGTCATAAGTTGTGCTGAATAGGCATAGGCAATTTCTAACTCTTTTTCATTCTAAGATAACTGACGTTCTTTTGCAATGGGGATTACTGGGGAATAAGTGAGTTACTAAGCTTTGTAACAATACTGTAAGGTGAATAATGTAAAAGTAAAGGTAAGTAAAGAACTCTATGTTCTAAAAAAACAAAAAAATGTTAGTATTGTTTCAAAATTATAACCATTTCATAAGTTTATTGAGGAAAACACTAAAAAGTTTTATGATAAGATTATTGTTTTTTTCTCCTATTATACACATTCTAATAAGTAAACACGAAACGGCAAAATTGAAATGAGAATGGTGATTACATATGATATTTAGAAAAAAGTCTAAGCCCAAGCGGCGGCGACCGGCATTAAAACATTCAATTCATCTAACCCAAGACAATGGGAAATTGTCCTTAGATGGTAAGTTAGGATTAGAACATTATACGGTTACTCAGCTTTGTTTAGCAATCAGAGATGGCGAAGAGAAATTTACAATTGCTGAAAACAACTTATCAGGCGAGCAATTTCGCTTTGATCTTTCCTTATCGGCATTAATCGATAAGCTTTGTGTAGGTGATGAACCCAAGGTTTTTGATTTCTTCCTAAAGATAAAGGTTCCAACCGACACTTTAAGTGAAAAAGGGCTAACGAAATTGGAAGAAAGAGCTGAATTTTTCGAGGAAAATAATCGGCAATATGCTGAATACTTCATTAGGCTAGGGCGGTTCCAGCACACTGTTTTGGAGGGGTTAGAATATGTGGCGTCTTCCAATGGGCAAGGGCTTTGCTATGTAACGACTAAAGGGAATCTCTCCTTTGCGTTGAATGAAGAGCCGGAGTCTCCGACCAAAATTCAAATTGACTTTGTAAGAAAAGTTCCTAATGGCCTTAAAATTGAAGGGAAGCTCTTTACAAGAAATTCACGCATATTAAATGGAAAGGTCTTGTTGAAAGGGCGGAATAATAATCAGGAACTAGTAGCGGATGCTACCTTCCAATGGGGAGAAGAACAAACCTCGTTAAAATATGGGTTAAACCGGTACGAATATTCCGCAACCATTGATTTCTCTTCTATTAATAATGGGAAGCTAGTGGAAGAGGATATCTATGATTTATTCTTAAGATTAAATTTCCATGATCGTAGTGAGGGAAAGGATGTACGAATTGGACGACCTGCTTTCAGAGCAAGACATTTCATTAAAGAAACGAGTGCGGCTCAAGATAATCAAGTAGCTATTGTCAGTCCTTATTACACATTTAAGGCCTCGAATTTATCCCTTGAGGTCTATGCCTATGATAAGGAGACATTTGACTTCTTGCAAGGGAAGTTGCGTTTCGCCTGGTTCCATAGGTTTATGAATAAACGGAAAAACGTTTGGATTGTTGGGGAAAGACCGTATAAGGCTCAGGATACTGGGTATCACTTTTTTAAATATATGAGAGAGAATCATCCTGAAAAGAATGTTTATTATGTGATTGAAGAAGACTCTCCTGAGCGAAGAAATGTCGATCCATTAGGAAATGTGCTTTTTTTCAAATCAAAGGAGCATATTTGGCAAACCTTAATTTCGACTAGAGTCATCTCTTCCCATCATCCTGATTATTTGTATCCTCTTCGAACCAAGAGATTTAATAGGGCAGTTAAAGCCATAAAGGTCTTCCTGCAACATGGGGTTATGGGGACAAAGAATATGGTTGCTAACTATGGAAAGAAAGCTCGTGGATTTAATACAGATTTATTCCTTGTTAGCTCAACATTTGAAAAAGAAATGATCGTAAATGACTTTGGGTACGACCCGAATGAAGTATTTATTACGGGCTTATCGCGTTTTGATAAACTTTTTGCGGAGGATGTACCACTAAAGAAGCAAATTTTAATTATTCCTACTTGGAGAGATTGGATTGTTACAGATGATCAGTTTCTTGAAAGTGAATATTTTGAGCGGTATAAAGAATTGATTCTACATCCAGAATTGCATCGTTTAGCAAAAGAGAACGATTTAGAATTGGTCTTTTGCCTTCACCCCAATATGCAGAAGTTCACAGATTATTTTCGCAATGCTCCAGTAAAAGTCATTAGCCAAGGGGAAGTAGATGTTCAGCACTTGTTAAAAGAAAGTGCGATTATGATAACGGATTACTCAAGTGTAGCGTTTGATTTCAGTTTTTTACACAAACCAATTATTTATTATCAGTTTGACCGTGATCGATTCATCGGGAAAAGGCCATCTCACCTTAATTTAGATGAGGACTTACCTGGAGATATTGTAGATAGTTTTGATGGGATTCTTTCTTGTTTAGAGTATTATGTGCAAAATGATTTGCAGATGAAAGAGGAAAATCGCAAAAGGTCTGAAAAGTTCCTTGATTTTAGAGATCGAAATTCTTCAAAAAGGATATTCGAAGTGGTCAGAAATGCCAATATTGATAAACCTCTATTAAAAAGAATTTATGAATCAAGCTTATATATAGCTTTGTTCAATCGATTTAGGAAGAGCAAATGGTATTTCCCTTCCATGAAGGTATTTTATAAATTGGTACGAACCTTTATGCCAATCGAGAAAGAGTTGATTCTCTTTGAAAGCGGAGTTGGGAAGCAGTATGCTGACAGTCCGAGAAATATTTATGAAGAAATTGTTGCCCGTGACCTACCTTACAAAAAGGTTTGGGTCTATAACAGCAACACTCGGTTTCATGACCCAAATACTAAGAAAATAAAAAGGCTAAGCCCTGAATATTATTATTACTTAGCAAGAGCTGGGTATTGGGTAAATAACCAAAACTTCCCTGCTTATATCAAGAAACGAAAGGGAACGACCTATATTCAAACATGGCATGGTACGCCTTTAAAGAAGATGTTGTTTGATATTGAAAATATCCAGGGACGTGATGAAGGTTACTTGGAAAGAATTCATGGAGCGACGAAAAATTGGGATTATCTTATTTCTCCAAGCGAGTATGCTACTAAGGCCTTTAGAAGTGCTTTTCGTTATGAAGGGGAAGTCCTTGAAATTGGATACCCAAGAAATGATATATTCTATAAACCAGGTCTTGAACAGATTAGTCGTAATGTAAAGCAAAAACTCAAACTACCTTTGGACAAGAAAGTTATTTTATATGCACCTACATTCCGGGATAATCAAACGAGCTCCAACAATAAGTTTACGTTTAATTTAAATATGGACTTAGAAGCCTTAAAAGACTCTTTAGGCGATGAATATATTTTGCTCATGCGCATGCATGTCGTCATTAGTAGTAAGCTTGTAATTCCGGAAGAGCTCAAGGATTTTGTGTATAATGTCTCTTCTTATCCAGACATTCAAGATCTGTATTTAATTTCGGACATATTGATGACTGATTATTCTTCTGTTATGTTTGATTTTGCGAATACTGATCGACCAATTCTATTCTTTACTTATGATCTTGAAGAATATAAAAATGATGTCAGAGGCTTTTATATGGACTTTGAACAGGAAGCTCCAGGTCCTCTTTTGTTTGATACGGAGGACATCATTCAGTCAGTACAAAATATTAATACAGTTAAAAAGGATTATAGTAGCAAATATGAGGCATTTAAGAACAAGTACTGTCCTTTAGAGGATGGGAATGCAACGAATCGAGTTGTGGATCGCTTCTTTAATGAAGGTTCGAATAACTAAAAAAGGAAATTTCACTTATGCTTAGAAAAATTATTACCTATTTGAAACGATTGAACTATACAAAAGCCGTATATAAGACGATTTTTAGGCTTGTAGGGATGCTTCCAGCCGATCCAAAGCTCATTGTTTTTGAAAGTTTTTTAGGAAAACAATACAGCTGTAATCCGCGGGCGATTTATGAATACCTTAAGCAGCATCATCCAGAATATAAAATGTATTGGAGCATAGATCCGCGCTATGCTTCCTCCTTTGAGGGAAAGGATGTAAGAGTCGTTAATCGCTTCTCTATTCAATGGCTATTTCTAATGGCAAGGGCTCGTTATTGGGTTTGGAATAGCCGTCTACCATTATGGATTCCGAAGCCAAGTCATACAGTTTATTTACAAACATGGCATGGAACTCCACTCAAAAGGTTGGCTGCTGATATGGATGAGGTTCATATGCCTGGGACAGATACAGAGAGTTATAAAAGGAATTTTTTAACAGAATCTAGTAGGTGGGATTATTTAATTTCTCCTAATCGTTATTCTACAGAGATTTTTAAAAGAGCATTTGGCTTTAAGAAGACCATGCTAGAGACGGGATATCCAAGAAATGATATCCTTTACAATGAAAATAGCCAAAAAGTCCAAGAAAGTTTAAGGCGTCAACTGAATATCCCATTAGATAAAAAAGTGATACTATATGCGCCTACATGGAGAGACAATGAGTTCTATGAGAAGGGGAAATATAAATTTAATTTGGAATTAAATTTAGCAAAAATGCGGGAAGAGTTAGGAGAGGAATATGTCATTCTTCTCCGAATGCATTACTTAATTGCTGAGAACTTGGATTTTTCCGCATATAAGGGATTTGCTTACGATACTTCTAATCACGAGGATATTCGAGAACTCTATTTACTTGCAGATTTATTAATTACTGATTATTCTTCCGTTTTCTTTGATTACGGTAATTTAAGAAGACCGATGATATTCTTTGTATATGATATTGAAAGTTACCGGGACAATTTAAGAGGGTTTTATTTTGATTTTGAAAAAGAAGCACCAGGTCCTCTTGTTAAAACGACAGATGAGGTTATTGCTGAGATAAAAAAATTGGAGGAAAGTGGCTCTAAGCTTCCGGAGAACTTTGAGTCCTTTTATCGAAAATTTAGTAACCTAGAAGATGGAAAAGCCTCGCAAAGAGTGGTAGAACAGGTTTTTAAGCGCTAGACTCTATATAGAATTTAACATTGTTTCGGACAAAACCTCAAAACCTCCAGGTAGTAATCCTGGAGGTTTTATTGTTATACAAACTTCTTTAACAGCGGTATTTTACTCAATATGAATGTAGATAAAATGCTAAAAGTCAAAACAACTATAAACATAAAAGTAACATAAATCATTGGATGGGTTGTAACATCAGAGATACCAGTTAACTGAATAAACTCTTCACCTCGAAGGACATCCAAAATCATGGGATGAATGAGGTAAATACCGAAACTATAATTTGCAATCACAGTAGTTAGTCGAGAGTTTTCTGTATTCCAGAGATCCTTTATTAATAGAAAGACGGATACTGACACAATGGGTGTTGTAAGGGATAGATATTTATAAAATACTTGATTAAGACTACCTTGTTCGGCACTAAAAAACCATGTACCAATGATTGTAACAAGCAACGCAGCTGAACCTAATAAATGGATAAGATTGGTTGTTTTTTTATTTAGGCTTGTATTTGCTAAATAGTAACCAAGTAGAAAATAACCACCATATCCAAGGAAATAGCCAAATCCATTTCCTAGTCGTATATCCAATAATGAGGATAGAACTTCAAATGTTGCACTAATGATATAGTCCAAAAGGATGAAATAGAGTAGATCTGATTTCCTCCCATGCTGTATGAAGGTTTTAAATAGTGGCATAGCAAGATATAAGCCTAATAGAGTATACAAATACCACAAATGATATTTAACATCGTTTTGATAAAAATCAGTTAAAATTTGCTGAACCGAGAAGGTCTCTAAATCATAACGAATATCCCAAAGGGAATAGAGAAGAGACCAAAAAAGTAGGGGAATTAATAGTCTAGGCACTCTTTTTTTGACAACATTTAGCTGAGACTCTCCTCTCCCCAAAAGGAGCATACCACTTAACATAATAAAAATTGGTACAGCCCACCGCATGCTACCGTCGACTACATTCCCAACCCACCATTCGAAAGATCCTACTTCCTGGCGAACTAGAGGTGTTGAAATATGGATTAAGAGTACAGCCAGTATGGCGAACGCCCTTAGTTTTGTTGCATATAAAATCAATTAAAATCACCTTTTTCTTATAAGTTAGTATAAGGTGGTCTAAAACTTGAAGTAAAAATTTCTATTTAAGAAAAATTTTACTTAGACCTAGAATGCTCAGCTCTTCATTTTGATATACAATTCAAAAGTAAAGATACTGAATCCCCTCGCCCTTCCTTCCTAATGAATTTCTTCTTTTATAAAAACATTGAAAATATTCTATTTCAACTATTATCATTAAGGATTTATAAAAATAGTCCTTTTTTATTAGCCAATTGTGAAAATGTTTAGTGTTGCCCATTTTTTAAAGGATAAACTAGTGTTTGAATCTAAATTATTAGATTAGTATTTTAGGTTTAAAGGGTAGAAAAGGTAAAATGTCCTAATACTTTCATGTCGTAGAAATTTTGGCTGAAAATGTTGCATTTTGCTGGAAATGATAAAAATATGTAGAGAAAACAAAGTTATTCTGTTAAATTGATATAGGAAATAAATTAAAGGGGGATGTTCACAGGAAGATATGGGTCATTCTAGAAGCTCTAAAATTATAAAAAAGGCTGTTTATGTTCTTCCATTTCTATTAATCTTTCAAAATACAACTTACTATGCAGCAGCTGCATCTAATACTGAAGCTGTTATACCAGTGGTAGAGGAAATTCTAAAGGTTGAAAGTTCTACGAATGAAGAAGTAAATCTTTATGAGGAACCTTCAGAAGAAAGTACCATTATTGAATCTATACCAAACGGGGTAGAGGTTGTTAAATTAGAAGTCATTGAGGATTTTACAAAGGTTTCCTACCCAGCTGGTGAAGAAGTGGGAACTCTAATTGGTTTTATCGAAAGCAGTTCGTTAGCACAACCAACACAGAGTCAAGAGGTAGTAGATGACGAATCAAACAATGAGCAATTAGATTCAGGTTCAGCAGAAGGTACTAATTCTGAATTGGATGGTGTAGAAAATGAAAAAGAAGAAGTGGAAGAGACAGTAACAGAAAAACAAGTATTAAGTAGGGAAGCTACCCTATCAACGAATGAAGAATTATCAAGTTCTGAAGTTCAACCAAGAGCTTTATTAGTAGAGCAACAAGTTGTTTCTAAAGAGTCTCTGCAAGGATATGCTTTGAAAGAGCCTACAAATGTTTACGCGGAACCTCTAGAAACATCAAAGGTTTTAAAAAGTTATGAACAAGGGAAGCTATTAAAGTTCCATGAGTTCAAAGAGGGATGGTATCAAGGGAAGGTATATATAGATGGCGAGGCTGTCACTTGTTATATTAAAGCAAGTGATGTAGGAGACGAGCCTATTTTACTTTCTGGATACGCATTATTAAATCCTACTAAGGTCTATGCAGAGCCTTCAATAGACTCAAAGGTACTTAAAAATTATTCACAGAATTCAGTTTTGAAATTTTATTATCATTCACCAGGTTGGTATACTGGAGAGGTATTTATAAATGGTATTGCAGTTACCTGCTATATTAAAGCGAGTGATGTTGGAGAGGAAAAGGTTGAAGTAAAAGTACCCTTATCAGGTATTGCGGTTAAATCTCCTACAAAGGTGTACGCCTCTACATCAACCGATTCTAATGTTTTAAAAACCTATAATCAGGGAACTACTTTAAAATATTATGATTATTCTGCAGATTGGTACACTGGTACAGTAATAATTGATGGTGTTTCCAAGGTTTGTTATATTAGCAAAAGTGATGTTGAGACAATCAATACCAATCAAATAAGTTTGGAAGGAATAGCTGTTAATTTCCCGACAAAGGTTTATGCGAGTCCATCAACGAGCTCATTAGCATTAAAGTCGTATTCTAACGGTAAACTACTAAAATACAAGACATATTCTGAAAATTGGTACATTGCTAATGTTTACTATAATGGAAAATTTATGTCAGCATATATTCATGCTAATGATGTTGAGACAATTAATAGCAATCAAACAAGTTTAGAAGGAATAGCTGTAAATTCTCCAACAATGGTTTATGCAAGTCCATCAAAAAGCTCATCAGTATTGAAGTCCTATTCAAACGGTAAAATACTGAAATACAAGACGTATACAAAAAGTTGGTATATTGCTAATGTTTACCTTAATGGGAAACCTATGACAGCATATATTCATGCCGATGATGTGGAAAATGCAATCGAAAACCCTGAGAGATATACTGGAAAAGCATTAATGTCACCGACATCTGTATACCAATATGCATCTAAAAATTCTCGAATCTTGAAGAGTTATGAAAAGGGTAGTAAGCTTATATTCCAAGCCTTTACAAACGATTGGTACAAAGCCACAGTTTATTTTAATGGTAAAGCTACTACAGGTTTTATCCATACAGATGATGTTAATACCAATTGGAAAGAGCCAGTGTATACAACTACCAGTTATGATTACAGTTTAAGTGAAATGCTGGACATCCAAATGGCTAATCGCCCACGTACGTACTACTCATCGGTGTATGTTATCTCTGATGCATTGTACCAAGATGAAAAAAATGCCTGGAGAATTAGTGGAGATTCCTGGAATGTCCGTACGGGTAGTAGTACGAACGATGGGATAATAGGACAATTGTTTAATAATGATCCTGTTTTAGTCCATGGTTCAACGACCAATTCAAACGGTGATGTATGGTATAAAATCTCTGCATGGACGGTACCAATTGATCCTTCTGAGGTGGCATATTATATTAATCCGGATAATTTTAAAAAAGACACACCTGAGTATTTCCAGTTTTTGAAGTTATCAGGTAGTGCAGGTGCTAATGTTACTGAAGTGAACAATAATGTTCTCTCTGGTAAAGGGATCTTACATGAAAAAGCACAATGGTTTATTCAAGCTAGCTCAACCTATAGTATTAATGAAATGTATCTAATTTCTCATGCTCTATTAGAGACAGGAAATGGAACTTCAGATTTAGCTACAGGAATTAAAGTTAAAGTAAAAAGAGATTCTAATAACAATATTGTTTATACCGATAATGGCCTTATTGACGTTGAGTTGTTGGATCGAACAGCTTCCGACTATGATGCGATTGTTTACAACATGTACGGAATTGGAGCTTACGATAGCAACGCAAACCTTGGTGGTGCCCGATATGCCTATAATAAAGGTTGGACAACACCGGAGAAGGCGATTGTTGGAGGTGCTCAGTTTTTAGCACAAAATTATGTTTCAAAAGGACAGGATACAATTTATAAAATGAGATGGAATCCTGAAAACCCTGGAACACATCAGTATGCTACAGATATTGGTTGGGCAGTTAAACAGGTTGATAGAATTAAAGGACTGTATGATTTAATATCTGATTATAGTCTTACGTTTGATGTACCAGACTACAAATAAAAAGCATTCCCTCTTGGGGATGCTTTTTTATTTAATAGTACATTATTTTTCAGAAGCGTTTATGTTTACATTTAATCGTGTAATTGAATTTTAATATGTATAGACATATAATTTTCGTTGTAGGGTAAACAATGTAAAATATTTCACGATATTTGGAAATGAGTTTAGCTGATGCATTACCTGTGCAGTTCAACTAACAGAGGTAGCTTTGAAAAAGTATAAAATATTTTCAACACGAAATTTATTTTGTTCCAGTACTACTTGGCACGATAGCAAGAAACAAATATACTTGTACAAAATGATCTTAAAGGAAAAAATGCAATTGAAGTCGACTGGATCATAGACAAAAAATTTTACAGACATAAGCTCAAGGGACAAATAAACTTGAGGCTTATGTTTTCTTATATAGAGATGTATGTAAGTAAAACTTAGTGTTACCCTTTTTGCGTGATTTTAATGAAAAAAGCTGTTTTAAAAGAAGCCATTATTTTATGCCTTACAAAGGGAATAATATATTTAAATTTTGAATGTAAAATCAATGAAAAAAAAATGTCATCACGTTGATATATATACTTTTGTGAAAAAGTGTTAAGGTTACATTAGTTTTGTTAATATGTATGTATATTGAAATTGAAAACAGAAATGGGTACTTAAAATGGTGAAAAACTTTGTGAAAATATTGGGGATTCCCTTCATTACAAAACGTTTTAACGACATGGTTGACTTAATCGTGGACAGAATCATAACGAAAGAGAAGACATTCATTGTAACTGCGAATCCAGAGATTGTCATGCATTCCAAAAAAAATCCGGATTATTTTAAGGCTGTACAATCAGCAAATTACATCGTTCCAGATGGTCATGGTATTATTTTGGCCTCCAAATTATTAAATACTCCTTTACCTGAGCGAGTAACAGGGTTTGATCTGACTGTAAAGTTACTAGAACTTTCTAACCAAAACCAATGGAAAGTGTATCTTTTGGGTGGTACAGAAGAGGTCAATGCAGCGGCTGCTGCAAATATTGAAAAACGTTACCCTCATTTGCGATTGGTGGGGCGCCATCATGGCTTTTTTGACTGGAAAGAGGACCGGATTCCTGATGAGATCCAAAGCTTGAAGCCGGATATTGTTTTAGTGGCTCTTGGAGTACCAAGGCAGGAGTTATGGACGGTTAATCATATTGATCGGTTTCAACAAGGAATTTTCATCGGCGTAGGAGGCAGCATCGATGTTCTGGCTGGTACAGTCAAACGGGCGCCTAAAATTTGGCAAGCATTAAAGATTGAGTGGCTGTATAGGCTAGTTAAACAACCTTCCCGTTGGAGAAGGATGCTGGCTTTGCCAGAGTTTGTGATGGAGGTCCTAAAGGAGAAATTCGCTTCAAAAAAATAAGGCTTTCTGATTGTATGAAACCTTTTAAAGGCTTCATTCGTCCAATTATTGGAGTGTCATGGTTTGACCTCACATAGGGAATTGGAATAAAAAGGCGGAAAAATGACGGATTGTTACTAGTACATTAGCAAAATATGAAATACCATTCCCTTCCTGGGGTTTTGTGCTATAATTAGATTCGATTTAATGAAGAAATTGGCCTGCTAATTTATTTACTCAGGGGCATCCTAATCACAAGGAGGGTCAATATGCTTTTAATGACCTTAATTATATGTTTTTTAAGCTCCATCCTTCTTACTCCAATGATTAAAAAATTGGCGTTTCGATTAGGAGCAACAGATCGACCAAATCAACGTAAAGTACATGCCAAGATTATGCCACGAATGGGTGGTCTTGCTATATTTATTAGTTTTATGATCGGGCATTTTATTATGGATCCTTTCAGTCCTTCCCATACCGGAATTTTGCTTGGAAGCTTGGTTATTGTGATAACAGGTATTTTAGACGATATGTACGAGCTCTCTGCACAGATAAAGTTATTTAGTCAAATTGCTGCTGCGCTTATTGTGATCCTTATTGGTGGAGTTCATGTAGATTTTATCAACCTGCCATTTGGAGGCAAACTTGAATTTGGCCCATTTAGTATTCCGATAACGATTCTCTGGATTGTTGGGGTAACAAATGCGATTAACTTAATCGATGGTCTAGATGGACTTGCTGCAGGAGTGTCGTCTATTGCTTTAATTTCCATTTCAGGAATGGCGATTGTCATGGGCGATGTTTATGTAATGACAATTGGCTTTATCTTGCTTGTTAGTACGGTTGGATTTTTGTTTTACAACTTCTACCCAGCAAAGATCTTTATGGGAGATACCGGGGCATTATTTTTAGGATACATGATTGCGGTCCTATCTTTATTAGGCTTCAAGGGTGTAACATTTATTTCGTTTATCATTCCCATCATTATTTTGGGAGTACCAATGACCGATACAATCTTCGCGATTGTTCGCCGTCTTGTGAATAAGACACCATTATCAGCACCAGATAAATCTCATTTGCATCATTGCTTTTTGAATCTTGGGTTTACCCATAGACAAACTGTACTAATGATTTATGCAATCAGTGCTCTTTTTGGTTTAGCAGCGTTCATTTTCTCGCTAACGACAATGTGGGGCTCTTTATTGCTAATCACAGTGATTTTACTTTCAATTGAGCTGATTGTGGAAAGTGTCGGCTTAGTCGGGAAAAATTATCGTCCACTCTTGAATATGTTACGAGGGCGTAAATATGTAAAAGAAAACAGATAACCCAGTCAATTGACTGGGTTTTTCTTATTGTTTTTAAAGTAGAGGTGTGGGAATAATAATAGAGGAGTTACTAGGAAATTATGGTTTAATTTTCCTATAAGTGGGTACAGTAAGATAGATCGAAAAGCGCTATTCTCCGGGTAGGCGGCCGTTTAACCTGAAGATGAACAAATAAAAACCCTTCCTAATAGGAAGGGCTTGGTTCTGCACCAGCGTCAGTTACAGTCGAGTTATCCGTTTCAGGTTCAGTAACCAAATCTGTTTCTGGAATCAATCCAAGGTGCTTTTGTAGCGTTGTTTTCGTTTCTTCTAATGCAACTTCATCTAGCTGGTAATAGTATACACCGTTGATTTTAGAATCTGCACCTTCGAGGTTGAGTGTTTCAGAATTCATTTTCGTTCCAGCGACTGCATAATCAATGAAAGAAGTCATTTCTTCAAAGCGTAAGTCTGTGGTCATATTCGAACCAATTGCTTCAATAACGCTTGTATAGTTTGTAAGAGATTTAACATTTGCCGCCTTTTTAATTACGGCCTTGATGATTTCCTGTTGACGTTTGCCTCGTTCAATATCATTGTCGAGCTTACGAGTACGTGCTAAAGCAAGTGCTTCTTCACCATTTAAGGTTTGTACTCCTTCTTCTAAAGTGATTGCACCGGCACGGTCTTTAGAATCTTGTTCAGTGAATGTATATGGTACATCTACTTCGATTCCGTTTAGGGCGTCAACCACATCGATAAACGCGTCAAAGTTCATTTTGACATAATAATCAACTGGTATATCCAATAGGTTTTCTACGGTTTCAAGTGTATATTCGACGCCGCCATAGGCATGCGCATGATTGATTTTGTCATAAAACCCTTTATCAGGGATATAAACGTAAGAGTCACGCGGGATACTTAGAAGCTTAACGGACTTTTCATCTTTGTTAAATGTAGCAAGCATTAAAGCATCTGTTCGTGAGTTTGAATCGAATTGACGCTTAGAACTATCGTCAACTCCGATAAACAAAACGGAAATGTTTTCTTCAAACGGATTGACACTTGCGCGTTTTGAATCGCGTTCAACCGGTTTGTAGGAATCCTTCATCACAGTTTCTGCCTTGCTATATAAATGTGCACCATATGCGACTACACTCACGAGAACGAGAAGAAGAGGTAACATAAACCAACGGATAACTCTTTTTCGTTTCTTCTTGGGCTTGTGAATATCGCTGCGTCTAATTTCAGCCATTGTATTCTCCTTTTCTATTAATCTATATAGTATAAGTTCAACATGAATTTTAAATAACCAATAAGCCTACCTTATATTTTACAATTTCTTACGTTATTCGTAAATCGTATTTTATGGAAATTTGCTTTTTAACGGGACTTTAGATCTAGGGAAGGTCACCTACATAACTTTTATGTGTATGCGCGAAAAAGATAATCAGTGAAGGCAAAATTCTCTTTGGAGATTACGGATCATTGATGCGGCTTCTTATTTAGAAGAACCATTATTCCTTTAATGGTTCTTCTAAATAGAGCATCTCGCCTTCAGCTAGCTCTGCTTGTCCGTTTGTTAACTCAACCATCCAGGCTGAAAAATTTGCGATGTCTTGTTCTTCAACAAATGTTTCAACTTCCACTTTATCTAGGTAGTGTATTTCTTTAATGGAGTAGATGGAAGAGCGCAGTTCATTCTCGACCTTCCCGAGAAGGGTATAGTCAATCGTGGTATGCATCACGCGCATGAGTTTTCGTTCAACAATCCCAGTTGCATTCAATCCTTCAGAAGTGGCTTTTCCGTACGCACGAATCAGTCCTCCGGCACCTAATTTGATTCCACCAAAGTAACGGGTAATGACGACGACTGTATCTTTTAAGTGACGTTTTTTAAGCACTTCAAGAATGGGAACACCCGCCGTTCCGCTTGGTTCTCCATCATCATTTGCTTTTTGAATTTGGTCATTTTCACCGATTAGATAAGCGGAACAATTATGGGTTGCATCCCAATGCTTCTTTTTAATGGATTGGATAAATTCTTGTGCTGCTTCTTCGGTCTCGGCTCGATCCACATAGGCAATAAAGCGTGAACGTTGAATGTTGATTTCGTGTTCGCCGTAACCTTTTACTGTTTTATATCGGGGCAGCATGATACCGCTCCTTTCTAAAATCTTCTTGTTTCTATTATAAATCGACAGCGCGTAAACGACAAATTCCTCCATGAATGTAAATAAACTTTAATATTCGTAAACTACAACAATGGTATAATAGGACATATTATCAAATTTACACTACGGATGTTGTAAAATTGGTAAATGTTAAATACGGTTTGGCTAAGTAATTCGTTTTACACAAAATAGTAACTAAAGCAAAGAGCATATAGGCAATTAATAATCATTTATAAAAAGCCGAATCCTCGGAGGAATACGATGGTACTAAAAAAACTAGAGACCAATTCACTAGATCATATTCTTGAAACAATGATTGATACCGTGACGAGCACCAAGAATGAAGTCTTTAGCATTGCTGAGCAAAGTAGGCATGAGTATGAATCCATTATCGAAGAACTTGACGAGGTAAAAAAACTCGGAGTGAAAATCGTTGATGAGGGAGACAAACTTGAAGAGCAGGTACTGAAAGCGCGAAAACGTCTATCCGAGGTGAGCAAGCACTTCAAAGAGTTCTCAGAGTCAGAAGTTCGAGAGGCTTACGAAGAGGCTCACAAGTTGCAAATGGAACTGACGATGAAGCGCCAGCTTGAAAAACAGTTAAAAGAAAGACGAGAAGAACTAGAGCACCGGTTGAGTGGACTGACAAATACACTAGACCGGGCCGAAGACCTGTCTTCGCAGATGTCTGTTGTAATGAATTATATGATGAGCGATATTCGTGAAATGGGACAAGCTCTTGAAACTGCCAAACAAAAGCAGGACTTTGGACTAAAGATCATTGAAGCTCAAGAGGAAGAGCGGAAGAAATTATCACGTGAGATTCATGACGGTCCAGCACAAATGCTGGCCAACGTGATGATGCGCTCTGATCTTATTGAAAAGATATATAAAGAACGAAGTGGTGAGGAGGCAATGGCGGAAATCCGAAATCTAAAAGTGATCGTTCGGTCCGCCTTGTATGAGGTCAGAAGAATCATTTATGATTTGCGACCAATGGCACTTGATGATTTAGGTTTAGTGCCTACCCTCAAAAAATACCTGCAAACAACCGAAGAATATCATAAGACGACAAAAATCCGCTTTTGCTATAGTGGAGAGGTAAAGCGACTTCCTACAAAATACGAGGTTGCTATGTTTAGACTGATTCAGGAATCTGTTCAAAACGCACTCAAACATGCAAAAGCATCCCTTATTCAAGTAGAATTAGAGATTACAGAATCATTGGCTAAAATAATCATTGAGGACGATGGACAAGGTTTCGATTTGAATACAAAGAAAACGCAGTCCTTTGGCCTAATGGGAATGAAGGAACGAGTCGAATTGCTCGAAGGGGAAATTTTTATCGATTCGACAATTGGCTCTGGGACAAAGGTAGTTATTCACGTCCCGCTTGCAAGTCAAGCATAGATTCTATAAGCAAGAAAATAAACAGGTCGCCTGCGACTATGTAAAAATTAGAACTGAGATGGACTGGGAGGGCGAAACAATGGGAACAAGAATTGTAATCATTGATGATCATCAATTATTTAGAGAAGGGGTAAAACGAATCCTGGATTTTGAAAGCTCATTTGAAGTGGTAGCGGAAGGGGACGATGGAAGTGAAGTAATGGCTTTATTTGAACTCCATCACCCGGATGTGATCATTATGGATATAAATATGCCGAATATCAATGGAATTGACGCAACTCGTCAATTGATTGATAAGTATCCTCTAGCAAAGGTCATCATCCTTTCCATTCATGATGATGAGAACTATGTGACACATGCACTGAAAACAGGAGCAACTGGTTATCTATTAAAAGAAATGGATGCCGATGCGCTAATCAATGCGGTCAAGGTCGTAGCCGAAGGTGGTTCTTATCTTCATCCGAAAGTTACTCATAACCTTGTCAAAGAGTTTAGAAGACTTTCAATACAAGAGGCTGGAGGGAATGTGGCCACACTATCACCAGTTGAAATTCGTCGACCATTGCATTTATTAACAAGACGTGAATGTGAAGTTCTTCAACTTCTAGCAGATGGTAAAAGCAATCGTGCCATTGGCGATTCCTTATATATCAGTGAGAAAACCGTGAAGAACCATGTGAGCAACATTCTTCAAAAAATGAATGTAAATGACCGTACTCAAGCTGTCGTTGTTGCGATTAAAAACGGCTGGGTAGAAGTGAGATAAGAAAGGTAGTTCCTCCTAATTGGGAGCTAAGCGACAATTGAAGACTAGCTAATATTAGCACTGTATAAGACATACTTGCCCTCGTGGTAAGTATGTCTTAATCTTTTTAGCCAAAAGAATGCATTTTGATGGAAATTCATATAAAATGTATTTTAGATACAAGTCTAGAGAGAAAAGGAATCTTCTAGAACGTAAAAAGTCCTTGAATGAACAATGTTCTTATACTATATTTAAAAACTTTCTTATCTATATAAAAAAAGGTAGGTAATTCTATACATGAAAACGGCTGTTGTCACGGATAGTACCGCGTATATCTCGAAAGAAATGCGCGATCAATTAAATATTCATATGATTCCCCTCAGTGTGATTTTCGGGGAACAATCTCTCCGCGAAGAAATCGATGTTACAGCGGAGGATTTTTATGAGAAGGTGAAAAAGAGTGAGTTGCCAACTACATCTCAGCCACCAATTGGGCAGTTTGTAGAACTGTTTGAACAGTTATCAAAGGACTATGATGCAGTTATTTCGGTCCATCTTTCCAGTGGAATTAGCGGTACGTTCCAAGGTGCTGTTTCAGCAGGCTCGATGGTAGATGGAATTGATGTATACGCGTTTGATTCAGAAAGTGCTTGCATGGTTCAAGGTTTCTACGCAATCGAAGCAGCCGAGCTGGCTCAACAAGGGAAATCAGCCGAGGAGATTGTTGCGCGCTTAGAAGAAATGAAGCAGACGATGCGTGCCTACTTTATTGTGGATGATTTAAGTCATTTACAGCGCGGTGGAAGACTTTCGAATGCACAAGCTTTTATTGGGAGTTTGTTGCAAGTTAAGCCTTTGCTACACTTTGTTGATAAAAAGATTGAGCCTTTTGAGAAAGTGCGGACAAAGAAAAAGGCACTCAATCGCGTAGCGGATCTTTTAGGAAAAGATGCTGTAAGTGGTGAAGCGTATCGTGCAGTCATCATCCATGCAAACCGTGAAGAGGAAGCGAACGAGTGGAAAGCTGCGCTTGAAGCAAAATACCCAAATGTAGTGTTCTCCATTAGTTATTTTGGTCCTGTTATTGGTACTCACCTTGGGGAAGGGTCCCTAGGGATGGGTTGGTATAAAAAGTAGTTCTGTTTGAAATCACCATGCCACTTCTAAGCTTTTTTCAATGCACGGAAGTGGCTTTTTTTAGGATGTTATCCCTGCTTTTTTTTAAAAATCTTATATTATAAGTTAGACCTCTATAAAATCTTAAAGGGGAATCTTATGAAAACCATGAACCTAGGTGTTTGGTTATGAGATTTGCACTTCAGCCTCACCTCATTCCGGAGCCTTTGCTCTCAACCTCACAACTCACTTATAAAATAAGCGAAATTCCCACTATTCCAGAACCTTCATTTAATCCTTCTTTTACGTTTAACCCAAATCTTCAACGACATCTTTCAGGTAAGCAATTATTGCTTGAGGATCTCCCTTTCTCATTAGAAGAAATTCAACTGCATTATCAAAATGGTTATATTGCCTATCGCCCGGCACTAAAGAAAACATTAGAGAAGTATGAATGCATGAGATGTGGCACAAAAGATTGGCAGTGGTTTGCTTCGTATCCGTGTTCCCGCTGTGGTGAAAATTGTGTTTATTGTAGGAAATGTATCATGATGGGGCGTATCAGTTCTTGTACACCACTCATTTGCTGGTTGGGACCGTCTCCACAGGAAAATGACTCCGGAGCAAGTGAACCTATATTGCATTGGCAGGGCCAGCTTTCACAAGGGCAAGAGGAAGCCTCTCGCCATGTTGTCCAGGCAATTAGCACTTCTACCGAACTTCTAGTCTGGGCCGTCTGTGGTGCGGGGAAGACGGAGGTGTTATTCAAGGGAATTGAATATGCATTAACGAAAGGTGATCGTGTTTGCATCGCTACCCCAAGAACCGATGTAGTTCTAGAACTCACACCACGAATCAAAGCAGTATTCCCCGGTATTGAAGTTGCCTCCTTATTTGGGGGCAGTGAAGATCGCCATAAGTACGCTGCAATCACGATTAGTACGACCCACCAATTGCAACGCTTTTACCACGCATTTGATACAATGATTGTGGATGAAGTGGATGCTTTCCCCTACTCAATGGATGAATCGCTGCAATACGCTGTTCAACAAGCAAGAAAGCCTCATTCCACGATGATTTACTTAACAGCTACACCAAGCCAAGCCTGGCAACGTGATTGTCGCGTTGGTAAGCGTCAATATGTAACCATTCCTGCACGCTATCATCGGCAACCACTTCCTGTGCCCGTTTTTCTTTGGTGTGGCAATTGGGAGAAACAGTTAGAAAGAAACAGCCTCCCGAGTAATTTAAAAGCTTGGGTTGAGCAACGACTGAAACAAGGGAAGCAAGTGTTGGTGTTTGCTCCGAAAATTAGGTTAATGGAAAAAATGCTCCCTCTATTTCGTCAGCTTCATCCGAAAACGGAAATGGTTCATGCAGAAGACCCAATTCGTAAAGAAAAAGTAGGATTGATGCGAAATAAGGAGATTCCGTTGCTAGTAACGACAACCATTCTCGAGCGTGGGGTGACGTTTCCGAATATTGATGTGGCAATCATTGGGACGGAAGATGCCATTTTTACTGAAAGTGCGCTTGTGCAAATAGCGGGTCGCGCAGGGCGAAGTGCTCAATTCCCAACTGGTGATGTTGTCTTTTTTCATCATGGCCGGACCGAGGCAATGGTCAGGGCGCGTAAGCAAATTACCACGATGAATCAACAAGGACTAAAGAGAGGGTTACTAGACAGATGAACCTTTTCAGAGAAAAGAATTGCATACTTTGCCATGCTAAAATTGAACCTGTTGTTACGTGGACAAGCGTGTTTCTTTATCAGAAAGAAACACTTATTTGCGACCCTTGCAAAAGTCGGCTTGAAAGGATTTCTGGTGAGATTTGCCGTGCATGTAATCGTCCCTTAGATAAACAATATAGCCGTAATGACCTTTGTTTGGATTGTCTCCGGTGGGAAGAAGAGCCAGAATGGCAAGGTGTTCTCATGCAGAATCAGTCCTTGTATCTCTATAATGATTATCTAAAAGAGGTTATCGCTCTATTTAAGTATCGAGGCGATTATCTGATTGCCAGTGTTTTTGCGACAGAGCTGGCCGGGAAAATGATTCTTGGGTCGTTTGATTGGATTGTACCGATTCCTCTAAGTCAAGAGCGCTTGTATGAAAGAGGATTTAATCAAGCGGAAGCCCTCATCGTCCAAGCGGGTTTTTCAGCGACACATTTGTTAACCCGTCTTCACACTGAAAAACAGTCAAAGAAGTCGAGGGAAGACCGGATTCACTTGCCACAAGTGTTCCAACTGAACCCTAACGAGTCTTATCCTATCGCAGGCTGCAAGATTCTTTTAGTTGATGATATTTATACAACAGGCTCGACGCTTCGTCATGCTGCTAAAGTCTTAAAGGCGAATGGAGCAAGAGAAGTTCATTCGCTAACGGTAGCTAGATAAGCAGTCATTTTTTCTTCTCGACAAGGTTCGTTACAAATCAATGTATTTTTCAACATTTTTACTATGAACACGAAGAAAACTTCAATAAATCGTCACATCTTTTCACTGTTAAAGAAGGAGTTCTTTAGGGTAAAATAGAAGTATAGATACATAGTAATTTTAAAGGAGGAGTATCGCTTATGAACTATAACATTCGTGGTGAAAACATTGAGGTAACTCCAGCTATTCGAGAGTATGTTGAAAAAAAGGTGTCCAAGTTGGAGCGTTATTTTAATGAAACACCTAATGCAAGCGTAAGCGTGAACCTAAAAGTCTACCAGGATAAAAAATCGAAAGTGGAAATCACGATTCCGATGAAAAACCTGGTCCTCCGCGCAGAAGAAATTCATGAAGACATGTACGCGGCGATTGACTTGATTACAGATAAATTAGAACGTCAAATCCGTAAGCATAAAACAAAAGTAAACAGAAAGTTCCGTGGCCAAGACAGCATCAAAGATGTAGCTCCAATCTTCACAGAAACAGAGCCACACGGAGATGAAGACGAACTAGAATTGGTTCGTACGAAGCGTTTTGACTTGAAACCAATGGATAGCGAAGAAGCAATCCTTCAGATGAACCTATTAGGTCATAACTTCTATGTTTTCCATAACGCTGATACAAACAATACTAACGTTGTGTATAAGCGGAAAGATGGTCGCTATGGCTTAATTGAAGCTCAATAAAAATATGGCATTAAAAACCCGCAGTTCGCTTCGAGAGCTGTGGGTTTTCTTCTCTAAAAGAAACGGAGGATAGGATTTTGACTTTTTCAATTGTAGGCTATGATCCAAAAGAAAAAGAATGGGGAATTGCGGTTCAATCCAAATTTTTAGGAGTTGGAGCGGTCGTGCCGTTTGCGAAAGCGGGTGTAGGGGCAGTAGCGACCCAATCCTATGCGAATACTGCTTATGGGCCACAAGCTCTTGAACTAATGGCAGCAGGAAAAAGTGCTGCTGAAGCGTTGGAAATCATAACGAAAGATGACCCAGATAAAGAGATGCGTCAGGTAGGCATCATTGATCGCAATGGAACTGCTGCCTCATTTACCGGCAAGTTTTGTTATGACTGGGCAGGCGGGATTACCGGAGAGCATTTTGCGGCTCAGGGAAATATCCTTGTTCCAGGTACTGTTGAGACAATGGCCAACACTTTCAAGGAAACAAAAGGGACTTTAGCAGAGCGGTTACTAGCTGCGCTAGATGCCGGACAGGAGGCAGGCGGAGACAGTAGAGGGCAACAATCCGCAGCGCTTTTAGTCGTAAAAGAAGCTGGTGGGTACGGGGGATATAATGACCGGTTTATTGATTTGCGTGTCGACGACCATCCACAGCCTATAAAAGAACTGATTCGAATCTATGGTTTACAACAGCTGTACTTTGCAAAATCGAAGCCGGAGAATATCGTTGCAATTGAAAGAAATGTAAAAGAAGAAGTTATTTCTCATCTAACACGTCTTGGCTATTTAAAAGATAGATCTGGAAGTAATGAGGAAATTCATAAAGCATTCACCGCATATCTTCATACAGAGAATTTTGAGGAACGAGAACAAGTCGCGGGCAAAATCGATTTAGAAGTACTCGAGTTTATGAAAAATCAACAATGAAATTAAAGGGATTACAATGGCAGTTGTACCCTCACAATTGCACCCAAAAAATAAGCGGAGACTTTTCGGTTAAACTGCAAAATAAAGCTCGTTTCTGGTTAAATAAGCGGAAATTTTTCGCTTAAACAAAGCAAAATAACCATTTTCTCGCTTTTTTGAATTCATAGCCGAAATGTCTCCGTCTATATAATCTATTTTTTAGTGCTATTTCTATATAAGAGAAATTTATCCGCTTATTGAGGTCGGCTACGAATCATGGCTTTGGTAAGCCGTTACCTCACCAACTAGCTAATGGCTAATGCACGTCGAGCCCGTCAACCCTTGCTGACTCCTTCTCTGATTTCATGAGGGGCCGCTCTTTTATGGTTGGGTTTACAAATGTTAAAGAGGCTGGCAGAACGAAATCATGTTTTATCTATACATGTGATTTGTTAAAGACAGATTTGCTTTTACTTTTAGGCAATTCTGCTAAGGTTAGCAGAAGTTGTTCAATTCCGAATGATCCAAATTAAAGAAGGTTAATCATGTACTAGGGTGGAATTTCCAAGGTTTTTGTTTCAATATCGTATGTGATTAATAATCTACATTTTCGTGGAATCCTATCTTAGTTGTCACTCTAATTTGTAAGTGGTAAAATTAGTAGGAATAGTACGGATTTTTCAAGGATTCGTTGCTTGTTTAAACGAATCTTTTTTATTTTTGAGATGTCCTTCTTGGAATGAATAGATAAAAGGAGCGTTAGCATGGGGATCTTAAACAAAATTTTCGACCAGAATAAACGCGATATTAAACGTCTAACAAGGCTTGCTGAACAAATTGAAGCTTTGAGTGGCGATATGGAAAAACTCTCTGATGACGAATTAAGAGGGAAGACAAAAGAGTTTCAAAATCGATATCAACAAGGTGAATCAACGGATGATTTATTAGTAGAAGCCTTTGCGGTAGTGCGGGAAGGTGCGCGTCGTGTTCTAGGGCTGTACCCATATAAAGTCCAGCTCATGGGGGGGATTTCCCTACACGAAGGAAATATCTCCGAGATGAAAACCGGGGAAGGGAAAACCTTAACGGCGACAATGCCTGTTTATTTAAACGCGATAACAGGAAAAGGCGTTCATGTTGTCACGGTCAACGAATACTTAGCAAGTCGTGACGCGAATGAAATGGGACAACTTTATGAGTTTCTTGGCTTATCAGTCGGTTTAAACTTAAACGGCATGACGAGTGAAGAAAAACAGACTGCCTATAGTGCAGACATTACCTACGGAACGAATAATGAATATGGATTTGACTATTTAAGAGATAACATGGTGCTATACAGTCATCAGAAGGTTCAACGTCCGCTCCATTATGCGGTTATTGACGAAGTGGACTCGATCTTAATTGATGAAGCACGTACACCATTGATCATTTCAGGCTCCGCTCAAAAAAGTGCGGCTTTATATATTCAAGCGAATGCATTTGTCAAAATGCTAAAGAAAGACGAAGACTATACGTATGATGAAAAAACAAAAGGTGTTCAGTTAACAGAAGAGGGAATTACTAAAGCGGAGAGAGCTTTTAAGATTGAGAACCTCTTTGATATTTCTCATGTAACCTTAAACCATCATATTAACCAAGCATTAAAAGCAAATGTCAGTATGCACTTGGATGTTGATTACGTCGTACAAGAAGGCGAGATTGTGATTGTTGACCAATTCACAGGTCGTCTTATGAAAGGGCGTCGTTATAGTGATGGATTGCACCAAGCGATTGAGGCAAAGGAAGGCTTGGAAATTCAAAACGAAAGCATGACGCTTGCCACAATTACGTTCCAGAACTATTTCCGGATGTATGAAAAGCTTGCGGGGATGACTGGTACGGCTAAAACAGAGGAAGAAGAGTTCCGCAATATTTATAATATGAATGTTGTCGTCATTCCTACGAACCGACCAATTCAACGTGACGACCGCGCCGACTTGATTTATGCGTCTATGGATGGGAAATACCGTGCTGTGGTCGAGGATATTGCTCAGCGGAATGCCCTTGGACAACCTGTACTTGTTGGGACAGTCGCGATTGAAACATCCGAATTAATCTCAAAGTATTTAACGAAAAAAGGGGTTAAGCATAACGTCCTAAACGCGAAAAACCATGGTCGTGAAGCGGAGATTATTGCCGAGGCTGGACATCGCGGTGCTGTGACCATTGCCACGAATATGGCTGGTCGTGGGACAGATATCAAGCTTGGACCTGGTGTAAAAGAACTTGGTGGTTTAGCTGTTATTGGTACTGAGCGCCATGAGAGCCGACGAATTGATAATCAGTTACGTGGTCGTTCTGGTCGTCAAGGAGACCCAGGGGTTACACAGTTTTATTTATCAATGGAAGATGAGCTGATGCGCCGCTTCGGATCAGATAATATGAAAAATATGATGGCACGACTAGGGATGGATGATTCGCAGCCAATCCAAAGTAAGATGGTCACGAAAGCCGTCGAATCCGCTCAAAAACGAGTGGAAGGAAACAACTTCGATGCGCGTAAGCAATTGCTCCAATATGACGATGTTCTTCGTCAACAACGAGAAATTATTTACAAGCAACGTGATGAAGTACTTGAGTCAGACAATCTTCGTGCGATCATTGAGAACATGATTCGATCAACGGTTGAGCGAAACGTTTTTGCCTACACAGCTGATGGTGAATCTAGTGATGAGTGGAAATTAGAAGGAATCATTGACTATGTAAACGGAAACCTATTAACTGAAGGTGACCTAAAAGAAGAAGAGTTAAAAGGCAAAGACCGGGAAGAAATCGTTGAAGTCATCCTTGATAAAGTGAAACAACGCTATAATGAAAAAGAAGAGCTCATGCAGTCTGACCAAATGCGAGAATTTGAAAAGGTAATTGTGCTCCGTAGTG
>Ga0182742_1000715_pt1 | contig 48745 bp, 45 predicted proteins | sample eDN5th37CBELigMG_FD_128880 | JGI IMG/M metagenome (GOLD analysis project Ga0182742, IMG submission 128880) | Enriched Miracle-Growth compost microbial communities from Emeryville, California, USA - eDNA 5th pass 37_C BE-Lig MG (version 2)... ...
CGGCAAGCAGTTGCCGCACCGCCTGCGCGAATTCAATTGGATCGTCAGGCCCTACCAGCGCCCCCGAGACGCCGTCTCGGACGACCTCGGCAACGCCGGCCTGGTTCTGCGCCACCACCGGCAGGCCGGCTGCCTGGGCTTCCAGGAACGCCATTCCGAAGGCCTCGTTGACCCCCGGCCACACGAACAGGTCGGAGGCACTCAGCAGGGCGGGAATCTCTCCCGGGTCGCGTTCACCGAGATAGACGACCCGGTCGCCAAGCTCAGAGAGTGCCTGGCGCACCTCTCCGGCCGCCGGCCCGTCGCCCACGACCGTCAGTATCCACGGCACGTCAAGGCAGTTGCGCAGGGCCCGGCCGAGCATGCGGTAGCTGTCGAGCTTGTCGCCCGGCCGCATCATTGCGACCGTGATCAGCCTGGGCGGCGTGTTGTGCTTCTCCCCGGCCGGCGGTCCGAAGGCCGCGGTGTCGATGAAGGGGGGCAGCATCGCCAGGCGGTAGGTCGACGCCATCTGCTGGAGGCCGTCACGGTCGCGGCGGGTCAGGCAGATGTTGAGCGACGCCTGTCGCAGTGCGGCAAGCACGTAGTCCTGCGCGGCGGCCCAGGACCCGACGAAGCGGCGCGGCGACCAGGAGGCCTCGGCAGTCACGTAGAACATGCCATAGCGCGCGGTGAGGCGCGGACCTATCAGGTCCGGCGCCTTGTAGTAGGGGTGATAGCAGAACCACAGGTCGGGCCGGCCCGTCTCCGCCCACAGAGCGGCGATGCGCACGATTTCGGATTCGCTCTCTCGTTTCAGCCGGGCGTAGCCAGCTTCGTCAGGATCAGCCTGGAACGAGCGAAACTCCGACACCAAATCAACTGTATGTCCTGCTCGGCGCAATGCCTCCATGAGCAGGCGCGCCATCAGCCGGTCGCCGGACGGCACAGGGTGTTCAGGTGATTTGAGAGGCGCATAGAAAGCGATCCGCATGTCCCTTTGCCTAGGCAGAGCGCGAACCGGTGTCAAACATGTTGCGCGGTGTGCGAGCGGGTATGAATTGGTAGGAGACGGCTATGGACAGATTAGGCGGGACGGACTCCTTCATCAATACTATCCGCAGCTTCCAGCGCTTTGCCCAGGTTGTCGAGCCGCACACCTATGTGCCCCTGCCTGACGATTGGGCCCTTGCCATTACCGACATCGTCGGTTCCACCGAGGCCATAGCCGACGGCCAGTACAAGGCGGTGAACATGGCCGGCGCAAGCATGATCTCCGCCCTGCTGAATGCGTTGGGACGGCGCGACCTGCCCTTCGTCTTCGGTGGCGACGGCGCCCTCATGGCGATCCCCGGCGACAGGATCGACATGGCGCGCAGCGTGCTCGCCGCGACCCGCACCTGGGTGGGAGAGGACCTCGGGCTGTCCATGCGCGCCGCGCTCGTTCCGGTGGCAGAGGTGCGGGCCAATGGCCACGACGTCCGGGTTGCCAGCTACATGCCCTCGCCCGACATAGGCTATGCCATGTTTTCCGGCGGAGGAGCGGCCTGGGCGGAAGCCGAAATGAAGAGCGGACGCTACGAGGTGCCCCCGGCCCCGGCAGGCTACCGGCCGGATCTCACCGGCCTTTCCTGCCGCTGGAACCCGATCGAGTCGCGCCACGGCGATATCGTCTCCATCATCGCCGTCCCCGTGGAGGGCGCCGATCCGGCCGCATTCCGTCAGCTCGTGGCCGACATCCTGGAGATCGCCGCGGATGAAGAACGCGACGGGCATCCCGTCGCCGCCGAAGGTCCCAGCCTCGGCACGACATTCGACGGTGTCGAGCGCGAAGTGCGGGCGACAGCCGCCCCTGGGCGAAGGTTCCTGCGCCGCCTCGCGATCAGCGCCCAGATCGTGCTGCTGTGGCTGCTGATCCGCACCGGCATAAGGATCGCCGGCTTCGACGCAGCCAACTACCGCCGTGCGGTGGCCGATAACACCGACTTCCGAAAATTCGACGACGGACTGAAGATGACGCTCGATCTCGATGCCGCCACGTCGGCCGCGATCGAGGAACTGCTGCAGGCCGCCGAGATGGCCGGCATCTGCCGTTTCGGCATCCATCGGCAGTCCTCCGCCATCATGACCTGCGTGGTCGCCTCGCCCACCCAGCCCAACCACATCCACTTCGTCGATGGCGCCGCCGGTGGCTATGCGATGGCGGCTGCCGAGCTGAAGGCCAAGGGCGCCTGACCCGCACCCCGCCCGGGCGGCTTCAACTTTCTGCGCTGAATCACTGGCAATCCGGGTCCGGCTGCCTACGTTACAACCTCCCGAAAACGACTGGCCTAAGCTTCAGGACGTTTGCCCATGTCTTCCACTACTGCAGGCTCGAACGAGATCTCCACCATCCTGCTGGACAAGGTCGCGGACTGGCTCACGCATTCTTCGCTAGCGGGCGACGACTTGGAAACGATGGTTCGGGGCTTCTGCGAGCGCCTCGCGGCCGCCGGTCTCCCGATCCGGCGCGTGCACCTCACCTTCTCGATGCTGCATCCTCTCTACGATGCGCTCGGCTTCACCTGGGAGCGCGCCTCCGGCATGCGCGTCGAAGGCTTCCGGAGCAAACCCGGCGAGCGCTCAGACCGCTTCCTGCGCAGCCCCTACTTTCACCTGCTCAGCAACAGGCTTGATCACCTGCGGCGACGCATCGACCACTCGGGTCCATCGGAGTTCCCCGTCTTCGACGAGCTCAAGGAAATGGGCATCACAGACTACATGGCCTTCGTCCATTCCTTCGGCGCCGGCAAGGACCAGGGGATGATGGGCTCGTGGTCGACCGACAACCCGGCCGGCTTCACGGACAACATGATCGCTGCGCTGCTCAGGATGCAGAACCATCTCGCGGTGGCATCGAAAATGGCGGTGCTGCACCGGTTGGCAGACAACATGCTCACCACCTACCTGGGCAACGACGCCGGCAAGCGCGTGCTCAACGGCAACATCCGCCGCGGGCAGGGCGACACGATTCGCGCCGCACTCGTGATGGCGGACATGCGCGGCTCCACCACGCTGGCGGAGGAAGAAGGTCGCGAAGCCTACATCGACACCCTCAACAGCTTCTTCGACGCCATCGCCGCGCCGTACAATCGCGGCGGCGGGCAGATCCTGTCCTTCATGGGTGACGGCTTCCTGGCGGTCTATCCCACAGACCGCCACCGCGAACCTTCAGAGGTCGCCTGCCGTGCGGCCTTCGCGTCCACCCAGTGCGCCGTTCGGCGCATGACGCGCCTCAACGAGCAGCGGCGCGCGCAGGGAAAGCGCGAGCTGAGCTACGGGATCGGCCTGCACGTCGGCAACGTGATGTTCGGCAATGTCGGGCTCAACGACCGGCTGACGTTCTCGGCCTTCGGCGCCGCGGTGAACGAGGTTTCGCGGCTGCAGATGCTGACCAAAAAATTTCCGCACAACATCATAGCCGGCGACGAGTTTGCCAGCTATTGCGGGGGCAACTGGGTCACCATCGGCAAGCAGAAGTTGCGCGGCGTCAGCCAGAAGGTCACGGTTCTCTACCCCGACATGGCGGACCTGGACAACTTCGAGGACGACGACGGACAGCAGATGATCTACGATGGCGTCTCCGATGCCGAACAGCTGATGCTCCTGTTGAAAGACGAGGTACGCACCGTGTACGGCGGTAACGGAAAGGCGACGCAATGAGAGTGGGGACTGCCTTGGCGGTGGCGACGAGTCTGCTGATCAGCGGCCAGGCTGTGGCATCGGATTGGCGAACGGTCCTGCGGGACGGTTTCGAGGGAACGGATTTCGCGCCCGAAGGCGGCCTCTACTACAAGGAGAATTTCGAGCAGACCGCGGGCACGGTGGAGTTCCAGCGCGAGGTGACCCGTACCGGCGGCGGCGCGCTGAAGCTAAGCGTCAGGCCGGTCTGCCCGCCGGTCGACAAGAGATGCAGCGACCGGGCCGAGATCTGGGAAAAGACCGAACTGCGCGTGCCCTACGACCAGGGCATCTGGTACGGCTTTGCGGTGCGCTTCGCCGATCCGATCCCCCAGGATGACCACCGCTACCTGATCGCGCAGTGGAAGCGGGAAATAGAGCCCGGCGCCGACGGGGACTTCAGCCCCTTCCTGGCGCTGCGCTTGCGCAACGGCAAGCTGTTCGCGACGGTCGAGACCAACTACATCCCCCCGTCCGAAGGCTCCGGCCAGAGCAATGGAGCAACCTGCGCCAACGGTACTCCCGTCTGGTTCCGGCCCGATACCAACCAGATGCGCGCCCTCATTGTCGCGGATCCAAACTGGACGGCGGAGGACGGAAAGCTCTTTACCGGCTGCACGGACGCCATCAAGGTCGAGCACCATGGCAACGACCTGCCCACCCCGGATTCCGGCTGGATCGACTTCGCCATCTACACGAAGCCGGGGCCGGACGGTTCGGGCCGCATCAAGCTCTACGCCAACAGCAAGCCCATCGTTACCGTGACCGGCCACATCGGCCATGCGGACGAGGGCCTCGGCCAGAACCAGTACTTCAAGTTCGGCCCCTACCGCGCCGCGCACACGACGGAATGGACCCTCTACTACGACGATTTCCGGCGCGCACCGGACTGCGCGGACGTGCTCGAGAGCGGGGACTGTCCACCCTTCTGAATCAACGCGCTAGCCACCGTAGCACACCCGGGGTACACAACTTCGGAGGCATAACTTTCATCAGCCTCTAGGCATGGTGAGGGCTGTCGTCTAGTGTCGCCGTGGGATGGGCACTGGGCCCGTCGGAGGGGACCCGCACCTAAGACATGGATGCCTCGGTGGTTCGCGCGAAGGCCGACCTGCTCCGGATCGAGAATCTGGGGATTTCATTCTCTATCGTCGGTGGCCCGGTGCATGCCGTGCGTGACGCAAGCCTGCGCATCCTGCCAGGCAAGGTGACGGCGCTGGTCGGTGAATCCGGGTCGGGCAAGTCGGTCATCAGCCAGGCCGTGATGGGAATCCTCCCACAGACAGCAAAGCTGCGTGGTAGGATCCTGTTCAACGACCCTGCGACCGGGAAATCCACCGACCTCTTGAAGCTGCCGAGGGACGGCGCCGAGATCCGGGCCATCCGAGGCAGCCGCATCGGCAAGATCTTCCAGGAACCGATGACGTCGCTGTCGCCGCTGCACACCATCGGCAACCAGATCGACGAGTCGCTCTTCATCCACACCGATCTCGGCAAGGCCGAGGTCAAGGCTCGCACCATCGAGATGCTTGGGCTGGTCGGGTTCCCAAACCCCGAGCGCGCCTACAACATGTATCCGTTCGAGCTGTCGGGCGGTCTGCGCCAGCGCGCCATGATCGCAATGGCGCTGGTGTGCCGCCCTGCCCTGCTCATCGCGGATGAGCCGACGACCGCACTCGACGTGACCATCCAGGCGCAGATTCTCCAGCTCTTGCGTGACCTGCAGACACGGCTGAACATGGCCATGCTGCTGATCACCCACGATCTCGGCGTGGTCGCCAACGTCGCCGACGAGGTGGTGGTGATCTACCACGGGCAGATCATGGAGGCCGGCACGGTGGAAGACATCTTCCGCCGGCCACAGCATCCCTATCTGAAGGGCCTCATGGCGGCGGTGCCGCACTTCGACATGAAGCCGGGCGATCGCCTCAAGGCCCTCCGCGAGGTGCCAGTGAATGTCGGCAGCCTCCTCGACCACCGCCCCCCGGAGACGGCAAAGTCGCGGTCGGGCATCATCCTGAGCGCCCGCGACCTGGTGAAGACCTTCACCACGCGCAAGTCGAACTGGTTCGGCAAGAAGGCATCCGACGCCGCGCGCGCCGTCGACGGCGTCAGCTTCGACATCAGGCGCGGCGAGTGCCTTGGCCTCGTCGGCGAAAGCGGCTGCGGCAAGACCACCGTCAGCAAGATCCTGATGCGCGCCGTCACCCCCGACAGCGGCAGCATCGTGTTCAACAGCGCCGACGGCCCGATCGATCTCCTCACGGCGAAAGAAGATGCGCTGAAGGAGCTGCGCACCAAGATCCAGATGGTGTTCCAGGATCCGGTGTCCTCCCTGTCGCCGCGCATGACGGTGCAGAACATCATCGCCGAGCCGCTGGAAATCCATGGTCGCGGCACGGAGGCATCGCGCAAAGAGAAGGTGGTCGCACTGCTCAGGGCGATCGGCCTCGATGAGCGGGCGCTGAACCGCTACCCGCACAGCTTCTCGGGCGGCCAGAGGCAGCGCATCGGCATCGCCCGCGCGCTGGCGCTCGGGCCTGAACTGCTGATCTGCGACGAGCCGGTGTCGGCGCTCGACGTGTCCGTCCAGGCACAGATCCTCAATCTTCTGAAGGATCTTCAGACCGAGCTGGGACTTACCTATCTATTCATCTCTCACAATCTGGCCGTGGTCGACTACATGGCCGACCGGATCGCGGTGATGTGCAAGGGCCGGATCGTCGAGATCGCACCGCGCGAGATCCTGATGGAGCGTCCGGTGCATCCCTATACGCGCTCGCTGCTCGCGGCCGTTCCCTTCCCCGACCTCGACCGCCCGCTCGACTTCCGGACGCTGCAGATTTCCGGCGCCTCAGACCAGAGCGCGTGGGAGCCGCAATTCCGGGACGACAGAGACGCGTCTGCTCTCGCGCCGACCGACCTCGGCGGCGATCATCTCGTGCTCGCCCGTCACAACGTGGATGTGAGGGAACTGGCATGAATGTCACGCGTCGCACCACGCTCGGGCTTCTCGGCTCGGTCCTGATTGCCAGGCCGGTCATGGCTGCCGGCGCGGGCCGCGACCCGCTTCAGGACGCCGTCGACAAGGGTGAACTCCCGCCGCTTTCGGAGCGTCTGCCCAAGGTGCCCCGTGTCATCAACGTCGCCGCGCTCGGAGGGGAGCCGGGGCAACACGGCGGGTCGGTGCGGACGGTGATCGGAAGCCAGAAGGACATCCGCCTCGGCACGCTCTTTGGCTACAGCCGCCTCGTCGGCTACGACCGCGATCTGAACTTCGTGCCGGACATCCTCGAAAGCTTCGACGTGGAGGAGGAACGCATCTTCACGCTGCGTCTGCGCGAGGGTCACAAGTGGTCGGACGGAACGCCGTTGACCAGCGAGGACTTCCGCTACACGTGGGAGGATGTGCTCAACAACGAGGAGCTGTCCAAGGGCGGATTACCCCGCAGCCTGCTGGTGAATGGCGAGGGGCCGGAGTTCGAGGTGCTCGACCCGCAGACGGTGCGCTTCACCTGGAAGGCTCCCAACCCGGATTTCCTGCCGAGCCTGGCGGCGCCGCAGGCCCTGCAGCTGCTCCTGCCTTCCCACTACATGAAGCAGTTCCACGAAAAGTACCAGGACGAGGAAACGCTCGCCGCGCTGCTGAAGAAGCACAAGGCGAAGAAGTGGACGTCGCTGCACCTGAAGATGGGGCGGCAGTACCGGCCGGAGAACCCGGAGCTTCCCACGCTCGATCCATGGCGCAACGTGACCGAGCCGCCGTCCGACCGTTTCGTGTTCGAGCGCAATCCCTATTTCCATCGCGTCGATGAGAACGGGTTGCAGCTTCCCTATCTCGACCGCCTGATCATGAACGTCGCTTCGTCCTCGATCATCCCGGCGAAGGTGGGCGCCGGCGAGAGCGATTTGCAAGCCACCGGCATTGACTTCACGGACTATGCCTTCCTCAAGGATGCCGAGGACCGCTATCCGATCAATGTGAACCTCTGGAAGAAGGTGCAGGGCTCGCGCGTCGCCATCCTGCCGAACCAGAACTTTGGCGACCCGGTCTGGCGCGACATTCTCCGCGACGTCCGCTTCCGCCGCGCGCTGTCGCTGGCGATCGACCGCCGTGAGATCAACCTCGCGGTGTTCTTCGGCCTCGCCAAGCCAAGCGCCGACACGGTCCTGCCCGAGAGCCCACTCTACAAGCCCGAATATGCGGAGGCCTGGAGCGAACTCAACCTGGATCTCGCCAATGCGCTGCTCGACGAGATGGGCCTGACGGAACGCGACGACGACGGACTGCGCATCCTGCCGGACGGCCGCCCAGCACAGATGATCATTGAGACGGCCGGCGAGAGCACGCTCGAGACCGATGTGCTCGAACTCATCGCCGATCACTGGAGCAAGCTTGGGCTTGCGCTGTTCATCCGCACCTCGCAGCGCGACATCTTCCGCAGCCGCGCGCTGGGCGGACAGATCATGCTCTCGATGTGGTCGGGCTTGGACAACGGCATCCCCACCGCCGACATGAGCCCCGACGCGCTCGCCCCGACCAGCGAGGATGCGTTGCAGTGGCCGTTGTGGGGCGCCTACTACGTCAGCAATGGCGACGAAGGGCAGCCGCCGGACACGCCGGAGGTGAAGGAGCTGATCGATCTCCTTGCGCAGTGGCGAAGGTCCGAAACCGAGGCCGAGCGCGCGGAGATCTGGCACAAGATGCTCAAGATCTACACGGACAACGTCTTCTCGATCGGCATCGTCAACCAGACGCTGCAGCCGATCCTGCATGCGAGGAACCTGCACAACGTTCCGAAAGAAGCCATGTACGGCTTCGATCCGACGTCGTACCTCGGTATCTACAATCCGGATACGTTCTGGCTCGGGGACAGCTAAGCCGTGCTTAGGTACATTCTCTGGCGCATCGCGGTGATGGTGCCGACCCTTCTCATCATCTCCGCGCTCATTTTCGTCATCATCGAACTGCCGCCGGGCGACTATTTCGAGAGCTACATCGCCGAGCTGCGGGCCATCGGCGAAGGCGTCAACGAAGAACAGATCGCCGCGTTGCGACAGGAGTATGGCTTCGACCAGCCGCCCGTGCTGCGCTACTTCTACTGGGTAGGCGGCATGCTGACCGGTGATTTCGGCTACTCGTTCGAGTACCAGCTCCCGGTCTCCGACGTGGTCGGCGACCGGCTGTGGCTGACCGTTCTGGTGTCGTTCTGCACGATCGTCTTCACCTGGGTCGTCGCCTTCCCCATCGGCATGTATTCGGCGACGCACCAGTACAGTTGGGGCGACTACGGCCTGACTTTCCTCGGCATGCTGGGCATCGCGATCCCGAACTTCATGCTGGCGCTGATCATGATGTACTTCGCCAACATCTGGTTCGGGACGTCGATCGGCGGATTGATGGACCGGCAGTTCGTCGACGAGCCGATGAGCTGGGCGAAGTTCCTCTCCATCCTGGAGCACCTGTGGATCCCGGTGGTGATCGTCGGGACTGCAGGCACGGCCGGCATGATCCGGCGCCTGCGCGCCAACCTGCTCGACGAGCTCCAGAAGCAATATGTGATGACCGCGCGCGCCAAGGGCCTGCATCCGTTCCGGACGCTGGTGAAATATCCGCTGCGCATGTCGCTGAACTTCTTCATCTCGGATATCGGCTCGATCCTGCCGGCGATCATCTCGGGCGCCGAAATCACCGCGATCGTGCTTTCCCTCGAGACGACCGGCCCGATGCTGATCCGGGCGCTGCAGAGCCAGGACATGTACCTCGCCGGCTCGTTCCTGATGTTCCTCGCCTTCCTGACGGTGATTGGTGTGCTGATTTCCGACCTGGCGCTGGCGATGCTCGATCCGCGTATCAGACTCCAGGGCGGCAGCACGAAATGAGTGTCCAGCAGACCGTCGATTCGCCGCTGCCGGAGCCGGGCGCGCCGCTGCACCACTACGTGTCCACGGCGCCGTTCGACCCGCATTCCGTCGAGACGATGACCGCCGAGCAGGCGAAGGTCTACCAGGCCTCGCAGCTGCGGCTGATGTGGTGGAAGTTCCGCCGGCACAGGCTGGCCTTCTGGTCGGCCGTGTTCCTGGTGCTCATCTACACCATGATCCTGATCTGCGAGTTCATCGCGCCCTACAACCTGCACACCCGCAACGTCGACTTCATCTACGCGCCGCCGCAGCGCGTGCGCCTGTTCCATGAGGGAAGTTTCGTCGGCCCCTTCGTCTATGGCCGCACCATGGAACTCGACATGAACACGCTGAAGCGCGTCTACGCGGACAACACCGATGACGTGCAGCGGCTGCGCTTTTTCTGCCAAGGCGACGCCTACAAGTTCTGGGGCGTCATTCCGGGCAACTTCCACTTCGTCTGCCCGGCCGAGGACGGACAGTTCTTCCTGCTCGGGACGGACCGGTTGGGGCGGGACGTGCTGTCGCGCATCATCTATGGCGCGCGCATCTCCCTGACGATCGGCCTGATCGGCGTGGCGCTGTCGTTCATCCTCGGCATCGTGATCGGCGGTTTGGCCGGCTACAAAGGCGGCATGTTCGACATGGTCGTGCAGCGGATGATCGAGGTGCTGCAGTCCCTGCCTAGCATTCCGCTGTGGATGGCGCTGGCCGCGATCCTGCCTGTCACCTGGAGCCCGATCGTCATCTATTTCGGCATCACGGTGATCCTCAGCCTCATCGACTGGACCGGACTTGCGCGCGCCGTGCGTTCCAAGCTGCTGTCGCTGCGCGAGGAAGACTACGTACTGGCCGCGCAACTGATGGGCGCGAAGACCAGCCGCATCATCGGGCGCCACCTGATCCCCGGCTTCATGTCGCACCTGATCGCGACCGCGACCATCGCCATCCCCGGCATGATCCTGGGGGAGACCGCGCTGTCGTTCCTCGGGCTCGGGCTAAGGCCGCCGATCACGTCCTGGGGCATCCTGCTCACGGAGGCGCGCTCCGTCAGCGTGATCGCCTTCTACCCGTGGCTGCTGTTCCCGATGATCCCGGTGATCCTCGTGATCCTCGCCTTCAACTTCATGGGCGACGGGCTGCGCGACGCGGCGGACCCCTATCGGTAGTGTTCCCATCGACAGGGCGCGGACCGCGACGGCATACGCCGTGGGTCGGCAGCCCTGCGCCGATGCCTACACGCCCCAGCGCAGCGCCACGGTGTGGACCGGCGCGTCCCAGAGGCGCGCCGCCTCATCGTCGAACATGGACAGGGTGATCGAGCAGCCCGCCATGTCGAGCGAGGTCACATAGGATCCCACCAGCGAGCGGACGATGTTGACGCCCTGCTTCTCGAAGATCCTTCGAGCGGCGTTGTACATCAGGTAGAGTTCCATGGACGGCGTGGCGCCGAAGCCGTTGACGAAGAGCAGCGCGTTGCCGCGTGCCGCAGCGCCCAGGTCGCCGGTGATCGCCTCGCAGATTTCCTCGGCAATCGCGTCGGCCGAGGCGAGCTTGGCGCGACGGCGACCCGGCTCGCCGTGGATGCCGACGCCGAACTCCATCTCGTCGTCGCCGATCTCGAAGTTCGGCTTGCCGGCGGCAGGCACGGTGCACGAAGTCAGCGCCACGCCCATCGAGCGCGTCCTCCCGTTGACCCTGTCGCCGAGCTGCCTGAGCGCATCGAGCCCCCTGCCCTCCTCGGCCGCGGCACCGACGATCTTCTCCACGATCAGGGTGCCGGCAACGCCGCGCCGGCCGGTCGTGTAGAGCGAGTCCTCGACGGCGACGTCGTCGTTGGTGACGACCTGCTGGATGCCCTCCGACATTTCCGCCGCCATGTCGAAGTTCATAACGTCGCCTTCGTAGTTCTTGACGATGAAGAGCACGCCGGCGCCCGTGTTCACCTCTTCTGCCGCCGCGACCATCTGGTCGGGGGTGGGCGACGTGAAGACCTGGCCCGGACAGGCTGCGTCGAGCATTCCCTGCCCGACAAGCCCGCCATGTAGCGGTTCATGGCCCGAGCCGCCGCCGGAAATCAGCGCGACCTTGCCCGGCTTCAGCGTCTTGCGGCGGACGAACTTGCGGTCGGCGCCCAGCGCCAGGATGTCGGCATGCGCTGCGACCAGGCCGTCGAGGCTCTCGTCGAGCACGGTGTCGACGGAGTTGATGAACTTCTTCATGGGCCCTCCTCCCCTTTTCGTCGTCTCGCGCGGTCAGTTTCCTCCCGGCGCGATGATCTGGACCATCTTCTGCACGAAATCCGATATGGCGCGATCCAGCGCCGCGTTGCGCGCGTCGTCGCCAAGGTCGGGCACGACGATCGACAGGTGACGCGCGCGCCGTCCTCCGGCGAGGCTTGACGCCTTGCCAGGGTGGGCGCGCTCATAGGCGGCAAGGAACTGGTCGCGCTCGGCCGGCCCGAAGTGGCAGACCGAAAGGATCGTCCCCAGGTGCTTGGCCGGAATCGGCGTCGTGTAGGCAGGGCTGACGATCTGGGTGACGAAGCTGCGGTTCTTTCCGAGCTCGTCGGCGAGGCGCTGGCGGGTGCCCGAGGGGCGCTGCTCGATGACGTGCGCAAGGATCGTCTTGTAGGCGCGGATCGCGTCCTCGGTGCCGATGTTCTCGGGGGCCTTGTCTGACATCTCGTCCGTCATCGCGACCTAAAGCCGGGCCGAGGCGATGGCCGCCTTGGCGACGGCAAGCTGCGCGGGCACGACGGAGAGGTCGCGAAGCCCCGCGGCCAGAAGCGACGGGATCGCCGCGGGATCGCCGCCCGCGTCGCCGCAAAGGCTGAGCGGGATTCCCCTGTCCGCCGCAAAGGTAGCCACATTGGCGATGAGGCGCAGGACGGCCGGATTGCGCACGTCGTTCAGCGCCGCGACGCGGCCGTTGTCGCGCGCCGCCGCCATGACATACTGCGTGAGGTCGTTCGAGCCGATGGAGAAGAAGCCGACATCGGCAAAGGCCTCCGGCACAATGGCAACGGAGGGGACCTCGACCATGATGCCCAGCGGCGGCATCGTCGCCGCCACCCCGGCCTTTTGCAACGCGCGCAGTTCCTCCGTGAAGAGGTCGGCCGCCTGGCGATACTCCTCCGGGACGGCGACCATCGGCATCATGACCTTGAGGTTGCCGGCAGTGGCGGCCCTGAGCAGCGCGCGGATCTGGACCCGGAAGACGTCCTGTCGCGCCAGCGACAGGCGGATGCCCCGGAGACCGAGGAACGGGTTGCCTTCCTCGACCGTGAAGCCCGGAACCGGCTTGTCGCCGCCGGCATCGACGGTGCGGATGGTCACCGGCTTGCCCTGCGCCCATTCCAGCACCTTGCGGTAGGCGGCCAGCTGCGTCTCCTCGTCGGGCAGCACTGTGCCGAACAGGAACTCGGTCCGCATCAGGCCGACGCCGTCGCAATGTGCGATGTCGATCGCCTCGACATCGGACGGATCGGCGATGTTGACCTGCACGCGCACCGGCGTTCCGTCCGCCGTCGCGGCGGGCCGGGTGAGATAGGTCGCCGCAGCGTCGCGTCGGGCGCGGAAGGCGGCAGCGGCCTCGCGGAAGCGGGCGATCGCCGATGAATCCGGGGACACGTCGAGCGCACCGCGCTCCGCGTCGAGAAGGGCAACGCTCCCCGCCGGCGGCACGGCTCCGAGGCCAACCACCATCGGCACGCCGCGCGCCCGCGCAAGCATCGCGGCATGGCTGGCGACACTGCCCGCGGCTAGCGCGATGCCGCCGCCGCGGCTCCAGTCCGTGGACAGGAAGCGCGTCGGGGTGATGTCCTCGCCCACCAGAATCGTTCCGGCAGGAGGCTGCTCCTCCCCGGTTCCGGCGAGGGCCCGAAGCACACGGTCGCGAATATCCGTCAGGTCCGCGGAGCGGGCGCGGAAATACTCGTCCTCGGAGGCGGCATAGCCGGCGATCTCCGCATCGAGCGCCGCGCGCCATGCCACATCGGCCGATGTTCCCGCCGCGACGGCTTCCAGCGCGGGAGCGGTGAGCGCGTCGTCGGAGAGCATGGCGAGTTGGAACTCCAGCATGTCGGCAGCCTCGCCCTCGGTCGAGGCCGCGAGCGCCGCAAGGCTCTCGGTGGCCGATGCAATCGCCGCAGTCAGCGCGTCGGCTTCGCGCTCCGGCGAGCCGCTCGCCTGATAGGCAGACGCGGCGGCGTCCAGCGCGAAGAGCGGGCCTTCTGCATAGCCGGGCGAGGCGACGATGCCGGCTGCAACAGACTCGGGCCGATGCGCCGTCATTGCGGATGGTTTCCCGGGCCGGCGCTATGCGCTCCGCGCATGATCCTCGCCCTCGTCGAAGTCGCGCTCGATCAGTGCCTTTAGCGCCGCGACCGCCTCCCCCGCGCGCTCGCCAGCGGCGCGCAGATGCAGCGTCGTGCCCTTGGGCGCCTTGGCGGCCATCACCTTGACGATGCTCTTGGCGTCGATCCACGGACCGTCCGGTGCCAGCGCGATCTCGACATCCGCGGGAAAGGACTTGGCGAGCTTGGTGAGCTTAACCGACGGGCGGGCGTGCAGGCCCACTTCGTGGGTGATCAGCACCGATGTTCCGACAGAGTTCGACATCCGGTCTTCCATCTGGTTCACGCCGGCGCCAGCTCGTGCGCCGTCGCAACGACTTCCTTCAGCGACGCGCCGCCCGAGGCCTCCGTTGCCGCCATCACCGCACCTTCCACGATCGGCGCATTGCAGATGACGATCTTGTCCGCCCTCGGCGGGCCGATCATCTCCACCGCCATCTCGCTGTTGGTCTCGGCCCCGCCGAGGTCCACCAGTATGGCAACACCCGCGTCCGACCATGCCCTCTCGATCGCCGCCATGATGGCGCTGACCGAGGTGCCGAGACCGCCCGCGTCGTTGCCCCCGCACCAGGCGAGCGGCACCTCGTCGCCGACCATCTGCCGTACCATGTCGGCGGTGCCTTCCGCGACAAGCGGCGAGTGCGACACGATGACGATGCCGACATTGCTCATTCACACATCTCCGAAATGGTCAGCCAGGGCGCGCACCAGAAGCGCCGACGAACGCGCGCCGGCATCCATGTGCCCAATCGAACGGTCTCCAAGGAACGAGGCGCGGCCGCGGATTGCCTTCATCGGCACCGTCGCCTCGGCCGCCGCATCGGCGACGGCTGCGATTTCGGCCGCAGATTTACCGGCGGCATACGCCTCCTGCACCGGGTAGAGCACGTCGAGCATGGTCTTCTGGCCGAGCTGGGATTTTCCGCGCGCGGCGACGGCGTCGACGGCCTTCTTCAGTGTTTCCGCCAGCGCCGCTCGCGTCGGCCCTGACGGCCATTCCTTGCCCAGTGTCATGAACAGGGTGCCAAAGAGCGGGCCCGAGGCGCCGCCGACGGTCATCACCAGCTTCGTGCCGAGGGCTTTCAGCCCATCCGGCAGCGGCTTGGCGGAGATCGTCCCCAGCTCGGCGCGCACGGCCTCGAACCCGCGCCGCATGTTCAGGCCGTGATCGCCATCCCCGATCGCCTGGTCCAGCGCCGTCAGTTCGTCGGCATGAGCGGCGATCGCATCGGCCATGGCGGCGATGAGGACGTCCAAGGAGGGAGTGGTTTCGGAAGCAAGACTCATGAGAACTGGCCTCCCATACCCCCGCCTCTTACCCCTCCCCGCAAGGGGGAGGGCGGCGTGAGCGTCGCAGAATTCCCCAGCGCCTTGTGGGGAGGGATAAAGAGCGTTGTTAAGTTGCGTTCAGGCTGCAACGACATTCGCACTACCCCACCAACCTGTTGCCGGCCGCATCGAAATAGAGCGGGCGGCGGAAGCGTATCGACACACCGTCGCCCTTGCGAAGAAGAGTGTCGGGGTCCGTCAACGTCACGAGCTTCTTCCCCTTCACCGTCAGGTGCAGGTGGTTCTGGTCGCCGAGGTGTTCGATCCAGTCAACGACGCCGTCAGCGCTGCCGTTTGCCGCCTTCTCGATGGCGAGATGCTCGGTGCGCGCCCCGATGGTGGCCGTGCCGGCTGGCGCCCCGCCATCCGGGAGCAGTCCGGCCGGCAGGAGGTTAATGGCCGGCTGGCCGAGCCTGGCGGCGACATGCAGGTTCGCCGGCTCGGTGTAGATGGTTCGCGGCGTGCCGATCTGGACCAGCACGCCCTCATGCAGGATGCCGATGCGATCGACCATGGTCATGGCCTCGATCTGGTCATGGGTGACGTAGAGCACGGTTGCGCCCAGCTCCGACTGGATCCGCTTCAGTTCCAGCCGCAGTTCGCCCCGCAGCTTGGCGTCAAGCGACGACAGCGGCTCGTCCATCAGGAAGATCGCGGGCTTGCGCACCAGGGCGCGACCGATCGCGACGCGCTGCATCTCGCCACCTGAGAGACGGGTCGAACGGTTCTCCAGCTTGTGATGGATGCGCACCAGCCGGGCGACTTCCTCGACCCGGCGGCCGATGTCGGCTTCCGACCACTTGCGCGCCGGCGAGCGCAACGGGAAGGCGAGGTTCTCGTAGACCGTCAGGTGCGGATAGAGCGAATACTGCTGGAAGACGAAGGCGACGTCGCGCGCCGCCGGTTCCAACGCCGTCGCGTCGCGGCCGGCAATGCGGATCGTTCCGGTGTCCGGGCGCTCCAGCCCGGCAATCAGGCGCAGCGTCGTCGTCTTGCCTGCGCCGGTCGGGCCGAGCAGCACGACGAACTCGCCATCCTTCACCGTCAGGTCCAGCGCGTCGATCGCGACGATGTCGCGATAGGTCTTGGTCACGCCTTCGATCACGACGTCAGCCATGGGCGCCTCCGTCATGCAGGGCGGTGCGCACGGCGCGCCCAGAAGCCTTGTCGAAGAGGGACAGGCGCGCGCCATTGAGCGACAGGCCGACGATCTCGCCGGGGCGGACGGCGAGTTCCGCCGGCACTCGCGCCTTGACCATGCCGCTGTCGACCTCCACCGAGACAATCTGCGTGGTGCCGAGGTATTCGGTGCCGTAGACCGCGCCGCGCAGCATCGAGGCGTCATCGAAGCGGATATGTTCGGGGCGAACGCCGAGCGTCATCTCCGATGGCGGCACATCCTCGCGCACCTCAGGCACGACGATGCGGGCCTGCTTCAGTACGATCTCTCGCGTGCCGCGCTGGAGTCCTGCGTGGAAGGGCAGGAAGTTCATCGGCGGCGAGCCAATGAAGTCGGCGACGAACATGGAGGCCGGCCGGTCGTAGATCTCCTGCGGCGTGCCAAACTGCTCGATGACGCCGTTCGACATGACCGCGATCTTGTCGGCCATGGCCATGGCTTCCATCTGGTCGTGGGTCACGTAGACGGTGGTGGCGCGTATGCGGTTATGCAACTCGCGCAGCTCGTGAACCATCAGGTCGCGGAACTCGGTGTCGAGCGTGCCGAGCGGCTCGTCCATGAGGAAGCATTTCGGGCGACGAACGATGGCGCGGCCGAGCGCGACGCGCTGGCGGTCGCCGCCGGCGAGCCTCGACACGGGGCTGTCGAGCAGGTGGTCGATCCTGAGAAGCTTCGCGGTTTCCTCCACGCGGCGGCGAATCTCGGCCTTGGGCGTGCCCTGCGCCAGCAGCGGGAAACCGATGTTCCTGCGGACGTCCATGTGCGGATAGAGCGCGAAGAGCTGGAAGACGAAGGCAATGTCGCGCTCGCGGGCACGCTTCTGGCTGACATCGTCCCCGCCGAGCAGGATGCGGCCGCTGGACGGCAGTTCCAGGCCGGCGATCATGCGCAGCGTCGTCGTCTTGCCGCAGCCGGACGGGCCGAGCATGACGAAGAACTCGCCGTCCTCGACGACGAAGTTGGAGTCCTGCACGGCGACGAAGGCGCCGAACTCCTTCCTGAGATTTTCGACCCGGATTTCCGCCACCGCCCTACTCCGGGAATTTCGAGACGATGATGAACATCACCGTGCCGGCAAGCAGGGTGACGAAGGACCAGGTGTAGAGGACGGAGGAGAAGGGCTGGAACAACATCAGGAATCCGATCCCGATGATGGCAGTTGCCACGTTCTCCATGATCCCGCGACGCAGGAAGGCGGGCCAGGAACTGCTGCGGGCGACGGTGCGGCGGGTCATGGACGCGCGCTCCCCCGCATCGCCTGGCCTTGGCAGAGATCACCCCCGCGCCCTACCCATCCCCACAAGGGGACGGGGGTCGTTGACGCCGGCGCCTCGGGAGCCCCCTCCCCGTTGTGGGGAGGGTTGGGGGGTGGGGGCATCATGACGGGCACAATCGCGTGTCTCATTTCCGCACCGCGCCGAAGGTAATGCCGCGCAGGAGTTGCTTCCTGAGCAGGATGGTGAAGACGAGGATCGGCACGAGGAAGATGGTGGTGCCGGCGGCCACCGCTGGCCAGTCCATGCCACCCTCGCCGATGATGGTTGGGATGAAGGGTGGTGCGGTCTGGGCGGCGCCGGAGGTCAGCAGCACCGCGAAGGCGTATTCGTTCCAGGCGAAGATCAGGCAGAAGATGGCCGTCGCGGCGATGCCGGTGGTGGCCTGCGGCAGCACGACCTTGCGGAACGCCTGGAGCCGCGTGTAGCCGTCGATCATGGCGGCTTCCTCGTATTCGCGCGGGATCTCGTCGATAAAGCCCTTGAGCAGCCACACCGCCAGCGACACGTTCACCGCCGTGTAAAGCAGGATCATGCCCAGCGCCGTGTCCGAGAGGCCGAGTTCGCGGTACATCAGGTAGATCGGGATGGCGACCGCGATCGGTGGCATCATGCGGGTCGAGAGGATGAAAAACAGCAGGTCGTCGGCCAGGGGCACCCGGAAGCGCGAGAAGCCGTAGGCCGCCAGCGTGCCGAGGAAGACCGCCAGGAAGGTCGAGCCGAAGGCGATGATCATCGAATTCTGGAAGCGCGGCCAGTAGTTGGACGCGCCGGCGATGACCATGTTGCGGTTGCGGGTGATCTCGTCGCAGACCGAGGTCGGCGGACCGAGGCTCTCGATGTATTCGGGCGTCTGCCGCGTGCGGGTGGTAAACAGGTTGCAGTAGCCCTCCAGCGTCGGTTGGAAGACGATCTTCGGCGGATAGGAGATCGAGTCTGGCGGTGACTTGAAGGAGGTGAGCACGATCCAGGCCAGCGGGATCATCGACACCAGGGCGTAGACAATCACCACCGCGCCGGCGATGCGCTTGGTGCCGGTCGACGGCTCGACGACGGAGTGCGCGGCGGAACTCATCGGCTCTTCACCCTGTTGAGCGCCTTCACGTAGATGTTGGCGAGGCCGAAGACGGCGACGAAGAGGATGATGGCAAAGGCGGAGGAGAAGCCGGTGCGCCACTTCTCGAAGGCTTCCCGCTTGAGCGTGATCGAGGCGACCTCGGTGGTGGAACCCGGTCCGCCGCCGGTCAGAAGGTTCACCATGTCGAACATCTTGAAGTTCTCGATGCCGCGGAACAGCACCGCCAGCATGATGAAGGGCAGCGCCATCGGCAGGGTGATCGACCAGAACTGCCGCCAGTTCGAGGCGCGGTCGACCTCGGCGGCCTCGTAGATGTAGTCGGGAATGGAGCGAAGCCCGGCGAGGCAGATCAGCATCACGTAGGGCGTCCACATCCAGGTATCCACGATGACGATCGCCCAGGGCGAAAGCGTCACGGAGCCGAGCATCTCGAAGGAGGACGGCGGCACGCCGGTGAAGAAGGAGACAATGTAGTTGAAGAGCCCGATCTGCGGCTGGTAGAGGAAGCGCCAGAAATTGCCCACCACCGCCGGCGACAGCATCATCGGGATCAGGATGATGGTCGTCCAGAAGGCGTGACCGCGGAACTTGCGGTCGATGAGCCAGGCAAGCGTGAAGCCGATCAGGGTCTGCAACAGGATCGTCCAGAAGACGAACTGCGCCGTCGTCTGCATGGCGATCCAGATGTCGCTGTCGGTGAGGATACGGGCATAGTTCTGCAGGCCGACCCACTGCACCTCGGCGTTCGGCCGGTTGGCGCGGTAATTCGTGAAGGACAGCCGCACCGCCCAGATCAGCGGAAAGATGTTGATCGCCAGCAGCAGCAGGATGGTCGGCGCGATGAACAGCCAGGCGACGGCCCGGTCCGACATGCCGCGAACGCTCTTGGCCAGGGGCTCTGGCGTCGCGCGGGCCGCAGCGCCCGCCGCGCGGTCGATGATGGAAGCGTTGTCGGTCATGAGCGATCGGAGGACAGTGTACTCAATCCGGTCATGTTTCACGGAGCGCAGCCCGCGCGACGCAAGCATTCGTCCCCCCACTCGCTGCCCGCGCCATTTGCGACGCAGGACAGCGGCGGGAGGATGCCACGTCAGATCTTGCCTTCGTCCTCGAAGACTTCCTTCCAGTCGTCGATGAGCTTGTCGAGCGCCTCCTGCGAGGTACCCTGATCGGCGACGACATAATCATGCAGCCGCTTCTGCATGGCCTGGAGAAGCTGGGCGTATGCCGGCTCCTGCCAGAAGTCCTTGACCTGGTTCATGGCCACGAGGAAGTCGGCCGCAAAGGGCTGACTGTCCTTGAAGGACGGGTCGTTCAGCACTGCGTTGTGGCAGGAATAACCGCCGAGGGACCACCACTTCTTCTGCACATCCGGCTGGGCGAACCATTTGATGTAGGCCAACGCGCCGTCCATGTTGTCGGTGTTGGCAACGACCGAGATGCCCTGTCCGCCCAGCGTCGAGGCTGCGGTGGTGCCCTTCGGATTGACGAAGAAGCCGATCTTGTCGCCGCCGACATTCTCGTCCTTGTAGAGGCCCGGAAAGAAGGCGAACCAGTTCATCGCCATCGCCACCTGCCCCGATTTGAAGGCGTCCAGCGTCTCGCCCATGTAGGCGTCGGTGTAGCCCGGCGGCGTGCAGCACTTGTAGAGTTCCTTGTAGACTTCGAGCCCCTTCACCGCGTCGGGCGAATTGACCGCGCCGTCCATGTCGTACTTGCCGGGGGTCTTCTCGTACTCGAAGCCGTAGGAATAGAGCGCCTGGGTGGCGCCCATGGTGATGCCTTCCGAGGCGCGCTCGGTGAAGATGCCGGCGCCGTAGACCTTGTTGCCGTCGATCTCCTTGCCGTTGAAGAACTTCGCGACCTCAAGAAGCTCGTCCCATGTGGCAGGAACGGTGAGATCGCGACCGTGCGACGCCTTGAACTCTTCCTTGATCTCAGGCTTCTCGAACCAGTCCTTGCGGTAGAACCAGGCATTGGCATCGCCCATCGCGGGCAGGGCCCAGTAGTTGGGCGTGCCCTTCGGCCAGGTTGAGTAGGCATAGACGGTGGCATCGGCAAAGTCGGACATCTTGATGCCCTCCTTGTCGAAGAAGTCGTTGAGCTTGACGTAGTAGCCGTTCTCGGCGGAGCCACCGAGCCACTGCGAGTCGCCGATGAGGAGGTCGCAAAGCTTGCCGCCAGAATTGAGCTCGTTGAGAATGCGGTCGGCGAAGTTCGGCCAGGGCACGAACTCGTACTTCATCTCCGTGCCGGTGGCGGCCGTGAATTCCTTCGAAAGCTCGACAAGGGCGTTGGCCGGATCCCATGCGGCCCAGCACAGCGTCAGTTCGTCTGCCTGCGAGGTGCCCGTCATGGCGGTAGAGGCAAGAAGCCCCGCGGCCAGCCCGAGCGACACTTTCACTGTCGATTTCATGCCCACCTCCCAATTGCGAAACCGGTCCGGATGACGGTTTCTAGAACCCCTCCCGCGCTTTGATGCGGGGCGCCGCGTCTCTCCCTGCGCGGCGTTATTGTTCAGTAATTTGTTTAGTGATGCAGGATTTACTAAACATCGCAAGCGAAATCGTTGCTGCAATGCAGCACGATGCTTTCGCCGGGCGTCACGATGACGAAATAATATAACGCCGCGTCGGACAGGACGCTGGAATCGGGCCGGCAATGCCTGGATATTTCAGCTTGGACTAAACAGATCCGGTGCCGCGGCGGCGGACGGCTCAGGCCTTTCGGCTGGCCTCGTCATAGGCTTCGGCGAAATAGGCGAGGAAGGCGTCGAGCATGCCGTTGTCGCCGGCTGCCGTCTTCTGCTCCCAACGCTCGACGAACAGTTCCCAGGCGCGGCCCTTGCGGGTGAAGGCCGTTCCGCCCGCCTTCTCCAGCAGCCGGTCAGGAGCGAAATCGTCCATGAGGCGCGCCAGCGCCTTCTGCATAGCCGAGTATGTGGCCAGTTCATGCTTCTTCAGGTCTGCGAACCCGGCCTCGAAGCTCTCGCGGGCTCCGAGAAATCCGGGGCGTCGACGCGTGAACATCGTCTCGATCATCTCCGCGGAACCCGGGATGAACTTTAGCGCGTTGTTGTCCGTCGCGCCGATCATGGTGCGGCTGGAGCTCCGCGTCATCGCCTTGGCGGCAGCGCGGGCTCGCAGCATCTGCGAAAGCTGTTCGACGGCGACCTTCAGCACGGCGCCGATCTCGCGGCCGAGTTCCTCCGGGTCGCGCGCCGCGAAGACTTCCGGCGAAACTCCTGCGCCTGCGGCAAGCCCGCTGAGGAACCGCCTGGCATCGCCGCGATCGGACCCACGCGACGCTGCGGCGCCAGGCCCGGGATTGGGCAGCGGGTCGACCGGCACGAAGGATTCCCCCTCGAAGGGCATGGCGCGTGAGAGCGGCGGGACTGGATCGGCCGCTTGCGGCCGCACCAGCGGCGGGGCTGGCTCGGGTGGCGGCCCGGATTGCCAGGGCGCCGCAGCCGGCCCCTTCTGAAACGACGGGGGCGACGCAGGCTGCCGAAAGTCGGATGACGGGGACGACGGCGGCGCATCCGCCCTCTGTTCCGGGCGCGGCAAAGCCTCGCCGACGGATGGGAAGTCGATGAACTGGCTGCCGAAATCGGGCGCACGGCGCGATGGCGCAGCGGGCATCAGTTCGCGCCGGTCGATCGGCGGCGGTGCCGGCGCCCCGACGTCCCAGATGTCGTCCCCGGTCGCGGCGGGCCGCGGCTCCGCCGGCTGGTCGAATCCGGGCGAGGGAAGCGACTTCGCCACCTCGGGAGTTTCGACCAGGATGACGTAGTGGCCGATGGTCAGGCGGTCCCCGTGCTCAAGGAGGTAGGGGCTCTTCACCCGCTGCGTCGAGCCGTTGACGAAGGTGCCGTTGCGCGAGACGTCGTAGAGCCAGTAGCCGCCCTTCTCGTAGCGGATTTCGCAGTGCACGCCGGAGACGTAGCGGTTTGGATCTGGAAGGGTCCAATCGAGGTGCTGCTGGCGGCCTATCTCGAAGCTGCGGTTCCGCGCGGTGAACTGAAGCGGCCCGCCGTCGGGCAGCGCGTCCATGCTGTCGATGGTAAGCACGATCGTCATTTTATGCCGGCGGGCCTCCACACGCGGCGCGGTCCCCACGTCGCCATACGAGACATATAGCCGGTTGCTGCAGGAAGCCCAATCCCGGCCTTGGCGAGAACCGATCAGCTTTCCGTCAGCCGCACGCCCATGGTTACGCAGGCCGACAGGATGGCGGCACGCTGCTTGATGGCGACCCGCGCCAAGCCGCCCAGGACGCCGGCGTTCACCGCCCGCGCCGTCAGGAAGGGCGGAGGCGGCACCGGCGCCATTCCAGGCGGCGCCATTGACCCGCCGCTCCAGCCCGCCCCCAGCGCAAGCCACGCGCCCGGGGTCTTGGCCGGAGCCGCCATGCCGGCATCCAGCGCGGCATAGCGTTGGTCCTCCTCCGGTTCGCGGACCCACCCCTCGACCACCTGCAGGAGTTCGTGGTCCTGCGGCGTCAGCAGGTCAGGCAGATGCGACAGGCATTGATGGCCCCACCAGACGGCGGCACGACGCGGCAAGAGATAGGCGCAGAAGGTGATGGCATCCTCCGGCGTGGGGCTCGAGACGAGATCGCGCAGATAGTCGAGCGACGGCCGGTCCGAAGGCGCCGCGCCGATGTCCTCCAGCGCGGTCGGAAACGCGTCGAAGAGCTCCTGAGCTGTGGCAAATCTCAGGCGGGCGCTCATCGCCGACGATGCCTCCCCCCTTGCTCGACCATTCCAGCCCCCGCTCAGTTGATCTTCACGATGGTGCCATTGATGATCATCGTGGCACTCGCTTCGTGCTGAGACAGGATTTTCGACTTCGACTTGAACTGAAAGTCGGTCTCGATCTCCACCGTGGGAGATTCGATCTTGATCGACATCTGGTCTATGGTGATCGAACTCTTACCGACCGTAAGCGTTATCTTCGTGCCGGCCGTGACGTTGATCTCATTTGCGACGTCGAGCTTGTCATTGTTGTGAATCGTCGTCGTCCGGTCATTCTCGATGAGCCGCTTTTCGTCGTTCTCGATGGTTGAATCGAGATCCTTCTGGGCATGGAAGCGGACCAACTCGGAGCCGCTCGAATCGTCCATGACGAACTCGTTGTAGCCGCCTCCGCCGGTCGTGCTGTTGCTCTTCCAGCCGGAGACGTTCTTTTGCCCGGGCAGATCGAAGGGCGGCATGTTGTCGGCATTGTAAACGGTGCCAACGACGATCGGCTGGTCGGGATCGCCCTCCAGGAACTCGACCAGCGCCTCCATGCCGACACGCGGGGTGAAGATTGCGCCCCACTTCTGCCCGGCGAAGACCTGGGCGACGCGCACACGCCGCGACTTGTCGCCCTTCCTGTCCCAATGGAAGCGCACGAGAACGCGGCCATACTTGTCGCAGTCGATATGGCCGTCGCCAACCACCTTGGCCGTCTGCGGTCCGCGGATGAACGGCCTCGGCGTCAATGCCGGCGGGGCATAGGGCTTGTCCGAGCGCATAAGTTCGTAGTCGCCCTCGTAGCCGCTCGCATCGCCCGTGCCCGAACGGTAGCTCTCGCCGGTGAAGCGGTGCGTGGCCGAGATCACGAGATACTGCTCGTTCTGGCTTGCATCCGGATGGCCGGTGAGCGTGACGAGCGCGCCCGGATAGAGGCTGGCCACGTCACCCTCCGCCTTCACGCGGGCGTCCTCCGCCCGCAGGCCGTCGAGCCGCGCCTGGGCGTAGCCTTCGCCGTCCGACTGCTGGACGTAGCGGCCCGGGTATAGATAACTTTCGAGCTTTCCGTGGCCGTAGGTCGCGTCACCCTCCTTCTCGGCCTTCATGTTGGCGGAAGGCTTCTCGAAGTCGTAGTCGTTCAGAAGCACCTTTCCGGTGGTGAAATTGCGCTCGGGTCGCCAGAGGGAGAAGTGTTCGTTCTTGCGGCGGTCCGTGGCTTCGGTCGACACGAAGGGACGCGAACCTTTCGGCACGGCCCGGCATGCGGTGGCGCTGTCGCCCATGATCAGCTTGTGGGCGCCGTCCGAGTGACGGAAGAAGTAGAAGATGCCTTCCTCTTCCATCAGCCTGCTGACGAAGTCCATGTCGCTTTCCCGGTACTGGGCGCAATACTCCCTCACGGGGTAGGACCGTGACAGGGATGGCTCGAAGTCGGCGAGGCCGCCATGCTCGCCGAAGACGTCGGCGATAATCTGGGGTGCCGTCTTGTCGTGGAAGATGAGCGAGTTGACGCGCTTGGACAGCAGCCAGAGCCAGGGTCTCAGGACGAGCTCGTAGATGTGGCCCTCGCGCCGGGTATCCAGCCAGCGCGCCTCGGTGAGCATGCCGTCGAAGACGCGCTCGCCGGCTCCATCGACCGTCCGGATCGTGACGGTGCAGTGTTTTCCGATCGCGTCATCGAATTTCAGGATGTTCTTGGCAGTATTGATCGCCTCGACGCGGTACTCGAACGGGCGGCTCAAAGTTTCCTTCGCCTCGAACCGGATGAGTGCCAATTCGTCCTTGCCCAGCGGGGTGTTGAACCGCGCGATACGCTTGTCTTGGGTATAGGGACTGGGCATCGGTCGCCTCCCCGGATGTCCTTATGTCCGCCCGGCCGTGACAAGATACGTCAGCAAGCGTTTCCACCCCATGTCGAGCGTTACGGATCTTGTTACAAATCAGCGTTGCGGCGGCATCGTATGGCGGCACTTTGATTGACACAATGTTGCACGAAACTTATCCTCAGAACGGATTTCTTGTGTCGTGCCTGAAAGGTCAACGTGCCATGCGCAAGATTGTCTATTCCGCACTCTTCGCACTCGCAGCATCGCTACCTTCAAGCGCGTTCGCACAGGCGCAGATCAGCTCCGAGCAGATCGTCAAGCACTTCTCGGAAAGCGTGGATCTCGGGGCGACGCGGGGCATCTGCATAGGAACTGCGGAGGAATGCGCCACGGACCAGCCGTCGCCGTCCGGTCTCGACATGCTGATCAATTTCGACCTGAATTCCGCCGAACTGACGGAGCAGGCGCGCGCCAACCTCAACGAGTTCGCCAAGGCCCTCAAGGACCAGCGCCTGAGCGCCGCCACCTTCATCGTGGAGGGCTATACGGATGCCTCTGGGGACGAGCGGTACAACGACCGGCTGTCGGAACGACGTGCGCAGGCGGTGACAGCATTCCTGCTCGCCAACGGGGTGAGCATCGATCGCGTCAAGGCTGTCGGCATGGGCGAGAAGAACCCGCGCGTGCCGAACCCCTACGATCCCGTCAATCGCCGCGTCGAGATGCGGATCGAGCTGCGCTAGCCCGGGTCCGTGGCATAGCGATGACGGGGCGCGCTCACGTGCAGCGCGCTCCACTGCCTTCAATCCCGGCACGGTCCCACCGGCTGTTTCGCGTCGTCGGTCTCGGTTCAGTGCGCCGCACCATGAGGCAATGAACGGATGCGGTTCGACGGCCTCCTCACCCCCATTTCGGACGGCAACGCCTGCGGGCCCGATCTCGATGAGGAAGGCGACAACGCCTACCTGAATTACGTGCTCGGCGCCGGCAACCGCCTGCCTGAGCGCTACATCGACCCCGAGACCGGCGCGCCGTTCGACCGTGGCGCCGTGGACCTCAAGGCGGAAACCGCCGCGATCGCAGCGCTGCTTGAAAAAACCCGCGACATCCGGCTGCTGACGCTCGATGCCCGCTTCCAGGCCCTGGCGGGCCAGATCGAGGGCATGGCAGAGGCCATCGAAGCCATCGCCTCCCTGATCGAAGCCCACTGGGAAGACGTGCATCCGCGCGGCCCCGACGGCGACTTCACCATGCGCCAGAACACGATCCTCGCGCTAGAGGATCGTGCGACGTCGGTGCTACCGCTTCGCCATGCGCCGATCCTCACCGACCAGCGCGCCGGCCCGATCAGCCTCAACGACTATCTTCTTGCCACCGGGGCGGTGACTCCGCGCGAGGACGAACGCGTCATCGACGTCAATCAGATCCTCTTCCTCTTCAACAGCGAGACGCATCGCGCCCGCGTCGACAAGATACACGCGGCGCTGACCGCGATGCAGTCCAGCCTTTCCAGGATCTCGGCGGTTTTCGCGGAGAAGACTGACTATGCCTATCCGGTGACCTTCGACCTCCTCAGCGGTGCGGCCGCCGAGATCCTCAAGGCGATAGAGGCGGGCCGCAGCGACCTCGGCGCCAAGGCGCCCGAGGAAGAAGCCGCGCCGGATGCTAGCGCAGAGCAGGAGGCACTTGCTGCTCGGCCCGCCCCCAGCGAAGCGGCGGCTGCCGCCCCTCCTCCCGGAGCGATCACCAGCCAAGCGGCGGCAGCGGCGGCGCTTCTCGCGGCTGAAACCTATTTCGGCCGGTACGAACCGTCATCTCCGGCGCTGATCCTGCTGCACCAGGCCAGGCTGCTGGTGGGAAAGCCGCTCGTAGAGGCGCTGGAGGCGCTGCTTCCGGACAATGTCGAATACGCGACGATCCCGGTCGACCCCACCTCCGGCTTCACCATCGGCATCACCAAGATGAGGACCATCACCGAAGATTACGTTGCGAATGCCGAACCTCCTGAGACAGATCCGGAAGATGTACCCCGCTTCCTCGCAAATACCCGCGCCGAAGCGCTTCAATTGCTCTCGGCCGTATCGGCATTTTACAGATCAGCAGAGCCGTCAAGTCCGATCCCAATGATGCTTGGACGAGCAGAACGCTTTGCCAACCAGTCTTTCCAGTCAATTCTGACGGAACTTATGCCGCGTCCATCAGGCTGACATCGGCCTTACCTCACGGAAACGGTTTGACAGAAAGCCGACATGGGGTGTTCCATGCGGTATTACAGAGGGAGCGAGATCGATGTCCGACAGCGGTCAGAAGTTCATCAAGCGCAATCGTCCTCCTCGCGTCCAGATTTCCTACGAGGATCCTTACAACGCCGAAAAGCAGGTGGAGCTGCCGTTCGTCATGGGCGTGATGGCCGACCTGTCGGGCAATGCCTCGCAGGTCGCCAAGGCGCCCATGTCGGAACGCAAGTTTTCCAATCTCGATATGGATAATTTCGAGGACTACATGGCCAGCGTCGCGCCGGCCGTGTCGTTCCGGGTCAAGAACGTGCTCTCCGGCGACGGGTCGGAGCAGATGGGCGTCAACCTGACCTTCAAGAGCATGGACGACCTGACGCCCGGCGCGATCGCGCGCCAGGTGCCGGCGCTTCGCGCCCTCCTGGAAGCGCGCGAACAGCTGGCCAACCTGCAGCGGTTCATGGACGGCAAGGCAGCCGCCGAAGAACAGCTCAAGAAGCTGCTCTCCGATCCGGCGCTGATGCAGTCCCTGAAGGAACGGCGGACTGCCGGGGAGTCGAAGCCTGCCGACGAGGAGGAGGGCTGACATCCCAGGGGTGATGTGACGAGCGACAGCGCCGTAGCGCTGCCCTTTCCAACAACAGTCGAGGCAAGACAGTGGCCGATACCAGCACGCAACAGGCACCTGCCGGCGGCGCAGCAGGCGTACAGGAAGCCGACGAATTCTCCGCTCTTCTGAAGCAGAGCTTCAAGCCCAGGAGCGAACGCGCCGCCATCGAAGTCGAGAACGGCGTCAACACGTTGATCCAGCAGGCACTCGCCGATACCAGCCTAATCAAGTCCGACGTGCTCGACACGATCGACGAGATGATCGCGCGGCTGGACGAAAAGCTCTCCGCCCAGGTCAACGAGATTCTGCACGCGCCGGAGTTCCAGCAGATCGAAAGCGCCTGGCGCGGCCTGCACTATCTCGTGTTCAACTCGGAGACGGACACGACCCTCAAGCTGCGGGTAATGAACGTCTCCAAGCAGGAACTCTACAAGGACCTGCGCCTCTATCCCGATGCGAAGTGGGACCAGAGCCCGCTGTTCAAGGCTGTGTACGAACAGGAATACGGCACGCTCGGCGGCCAGCCGTTCGGCGCTTTGGTAGCCGACTACCATTTCGACCATTCCGCGGTGGACGTACGTTTACTGCGCGACCTCAGCAAGATCGCGGCCGCGGCACATGCGCCAATGATCACCGGTGCTGCACCGACCCTGATGGGCATGGACAGCTGGACTGAGCTGACGAATCCGCGCGACCTCAGCAAGATCTTCGACACTCCGGACTATGCGGCATGGAAATCGCTCCGGGACTCGGTGGATTCGCGCTATGTCGGACTTTGCATGCCCCGCGTGCTCGCCCGCCTGCCCTATGGCGCAAAGTCGCAACCGGTCGAGGAGTTCGCCTTCGAGGAGGAGACGGACGGGCATACCGGCAAGAAGTTCGCCTGGATGAATGCTGCCTACGCAATGGCTGTGAACATCAACCGGGCCTACAAGGAATGGGGGTGGACGGTTCGCATCCGCGGCGTGCAGTCGGGCGGCGAGGTGGTCAACCTGCCGACTCACACGTTCCCGACCGACGATGGCGGCATCGACCTCAAGTGCCCGACCGAGATCGCCATCAGCGACCGGCGAGAGAACGAGTTGTCGCGCTCCGGCCTGCTCCCGCTCATCCACCGAAAGAACACCGACAAGGCTGCCTTCATCGGTGCGCAATCGCTGTACCGGCCAAAGAAGTACGACAAGGAGGAGGCGACTGCCGCGGACAACCTGTCGGCTCGCCTGCCCTACATGTTCGCGGTCTGCCGGTTCAGCCACTACCTCAAGTGCATGGTCAGGGACCAGATCGGCGAGACAAAGGAACGCCAGGAACTGGAGCGCTGGCTGCAGAGCTGGATCAACCTTTATGTCGACGCCGATCCGGCCAACTCCTCGATCATGGTCAAGGCCCGCAAACCGCTCGCGGCGGCGCGCGTCGACGTGTTCGAGGATCCCGAGAACCCCGGCTTCTACGGCGCGCGCTTCTACCTGCGGCCGCATTTCCAGCTCGAGGGCATGGACATCGGCATGAGTCTGGTTTCGCGCCTGCCCGCAAAGGCGGGTTAGATTTGAGATCTTGAGGCCAGCCGTCCGGCTGCATCGAGCTACCGGACGGACCCACAGATCAATTCGACATCTACACCGCTCCATTTCCCGGAACCTAATGATTCCGCAAGTGGAGATTTCGCAATATAGCAATAAATCCGAATTCGCTCAGAACAAACCACCTGATACATAGGAATGCGAGACCGACATAGACCGGTAACAGGGTCGCGCGAAGATAAATTTCCAATGATGGAGACTGGCTATGGCGCAAGACATGTTCATCAAGATCGGCTCGCTCAAGGGTGAGTCGGAGGACAAGGAGTATTCGGGCTGGATCGACGTGTTGGCCTGGTCGCTCGGCGGGGCACAGTCCGGAACGGCATCCACCGGCGGTGGCATGGGTGGCGGCAAGGTCGCCATGCAGGACTTCTCCTTCACGAAATACACAGACATCGTGTCGCCAAAGCTGTGGGGAAAGATGTGTACCGGCGAGCACTACGACGTCGTGGAATTCAAGGCGCGGAAAGCCGGCGGCAAGCCTTTCACCTATCTTGAGATCAAGATGGAACACGTGATCGTGACGGGCGTCTCGACCGGCGGCAGCGGCGGCGAGGACCGGACAACGGAAAACGTTACGCTGAACTTCAAGAAGTACAAGATCAAGTATAATCAGCAGTCAAAGGGCGGTAGCTTGGAGGCTTCGGACGACTTCACCTTCGATATCGCCAAGAACGCCGAAGCCTGACAAGGGAAGCGTCTCCGTCGCGTTGCGGGCCGGGATGATCCTGGCCCGCGAGGCATACGGCGATGCCGCTCTTCGCACCGATGCGCAGTCCGAAGGAAAAGGCACAATACCAGGCCCCGCTCATGTCGGCGTTCCGCGAAGCCTTCGAGGCGCGAGACGCGCGCGAGGCGCCGGTTCGTACCGTCGAAGGCGAGCGCGTGATCCAGGGCCGTGGCACACGTCAGAGACGGGGCGACGAGGTTTCACTGAGACGTGACCTTTCGGTCGATCTCGTGGCGCTGATGAACACAATCAATCTCGACTCCGCGCATGGTCTCGACCAACACAGCTATGTCCGCGATTCGATCCTGAACTACGGGCTTCCCGACATCACAAGGCTGAGCAGCGATGAAGTCCGCGTCGACGGCATCCGCGACGAGATCGTACGGGCGCTGGTTCTCTACGAGCCACGGATCATCGCGGACACAATTCGGGTCGACAAGGAAGTCCGCACGGAGGAGGCCGACCAGCGCGTCCGCTTTTCGGTATCGTGCGAAATGGCCTGCACGCCTGCCGACATCGCGGTCGATTTCGTTGCCGAACTCGAGATCAGCTCTGGAAAGGTCAACCTGACCCGGCTGCCGGGCACCGCATGAGGGCGCGATGGTCTGGTCAACACGCCCGGCCGCTGGGCATCGCCGGACAGGTGGGTTGACGCGATGAACCGTGAGTTCCTCGACCGCTATCAGGGCGAGCTGAAGCAGCTGTACGAGAAGACGCGGCAGTTCGCCGAAGACTATCCCGGCGTCGCGCGACGCCTCGGCGGACTGATCGAGGACAAGATGGACCCCGGCATCGCCGGGTTGCTGGAGGGAGCCGCCTTCATGGCGGCACGCGTCCAGCTGAAGCTGGACAGCGAGTTCTTCGAATTCACGTCGAACCTGCTCGACCAGATCGCCCCCGACTATCTCGCGCCGGTCCCGTCGGCGGCTCTGCTGGCGGTGGATCCCCCGTTCGACGACGCAAACCTGCGCAATGGGCCGAAGTTTCCGGCGGGCTCCTATGTCGACGCGGCCTATGTGGAGCAGCAGCGCCGCATTTCCTGCCGCTTCAGGCTCGCCAGCGACCTGCAGATCTGGCCCCTCCACCTCGAGACCGCGCAATATTTCTCGGCCCCTGCCCCGCTGCAGGCGCTCGGCATGGAAATCCTGCCCGGGGTGACGGCGGGGCTGAGGCTCGGCTTCCGCTGCCGCACGACCAAGCTGGAAGACGACCGCCCGGGCGAGACGCCTCCCGGGGCGCCGGTGGACCGGCTCAAGATCTCCAGCCTGCCGGTGCATCTCGTCGGCACGGAGGTCGACGCGGTCGCCCTCTACGAGCAGCTGTTCGCCAACTGCCGTCGCATCACGCTTCGCTATCTCGACAGTTTCGGCGATCCGCACTTCGTCCCCATGCCACCGGACGCGCTGTCCCAGATCGGCTTCGACCGGCAGGATTCGCTGTTCTGCGACAATCCCCGCAACTTCGCAGGCTTCGCGCTGCTGCGGGACTTCTTCGCCTTTCCGGCGCGTTTCCTCGGTTTTCGCCTCGAGCAGCTCGACAAGGTGCTGCCGCAGGTCCCGGTGGCCGCCTTCGACCTCCTCTTCGAGTTCGATGCCACGGTGCCGCGCCTGGCTTCCGTCGTGCGCCCCGACGTCTTCGCGCTCTATGCGGTGGCCGCGGCGAACCTTTTCGAGATGCAATGCAGCCGCGTGCCGATCCGCCGCAACGAATTCGAGCACCAGGTAGTGGCCGATCGCAGCCGTTGGCTCGATTTCGAGGTGAACCGCATCATCGACGTCTTCGCGCACTATCAGGGTGCCACGGAGAAGGTACGCGTCTTTCCGCTCTACAGCCTGCCCGACGAGCACACGCCGGTCACGGAAGCATTGTTCTACACCACCCGGCGGCTGCCCCGGCGGGAGACCACCCAGGAGCAGAAGCTCGGCCCGAAGAGCAGCTATTCCGGGACGGAGACCTTCCTGCAACTTCGCGAGCCGGCCCGCATCGACGACGAGCAGCGCGTCCGGGAACTCAGCGTACGGGCGCTGGTGTCGAACCGGCACCTGACGGAACAGCTTCCGGTCGGGGCGGCGGGAGCGGATTTCCATCTCGCAGACGACACGTCTCTGCCCCTGCGCTGCCTGGTCGGGCCCACGACACCGCGCGACAGCGTTGTGACGATGGAGCGCCGCCAGCGCACCGCCGAACCGCCGGGCACGATTGCGTGGAAGCTCGTCAACCTCCTGTCGCTCAACCATCTCGGCCTGATGGATCGCGACACCCAGGACCGCGGCGCCAGCCTGCGCGAGTTGCTGGCCTTGTTCGCCGACCTCTCCGACATCGTCACGGAGCGGCGCATCCGCGGCGTGCAGGGCGTGTCCAGCCGTCCGGTCACGCGACGGCTGCGCCAGGCCAACGGGTTCAACGCCGCACGCGGCGTCGAGATCACCGTGACCTTCGACGAGCGCGCCTTCGAGGGCAATGGCATCATCCTGCTCGGGGCGGTGCTCGACCGCTTCTTTGCCGAATACACGACCGTCAACAGCTTCACCCAGACGGTGATCGCCTCCGTTCAGCGGGGCGTGGTGAAGCGCTGGCCGCCGCGCTCCGGACAGGGGCTGCTGCTATGAGCGCACTCCCTGCCCATGCCATGTCCATCTGGGCGGACCGTGTGACCCGCCAACAGAGCAGTTGCCCGCACTCCCGCAGCGGGGTCGTCCCGGCATGAGCTACCGCGACGAACTGAAGGCCGACCCGCCGCTGTTCGACTTCTTCGCGGTGATGCGCGAACTGGAACGTTCGGCACCGGGCAAGCCGCGGATCGGCCGCAACCGCGTGGCGGCAGAGGAGGTGGTGGAGCTCGGGCAGGACCCGTTCCTGGAGTTTCCCGCTTCGAACCTGTCGGGCTACAAGGACGGCCCCGGACGGCCGCTCATCCACACCCGCTTCCTCGGCTTCTTCGGACCTCAGGGCGCGCTGCCGCTCAGCTCCACGGTCGAGGCCCACAGCTGGGTGCACCAGCACGACGATTCCTTCGTTGCCTTCACCAACATCCTGTCGAACCGCTTCCTGCAGCTCTTCTTCAGGGCCTGGGCCGACGCCCGCCCCGTCGCGCAGGCCGACCGGCCGGCGGAGGACCGCTTCTTCCGGTATGTCGGCTCGCTGACGGGCATCGGCAGCGACGCACTCGCCGACCGCGACAGCGTGCCGGACATCGCGAAGGTTTCGGTCGCGGGACTCACCGGCTCCCAGGTCCGCAGCGCCGCCCGCCTGCGCCAGCTCATTGGCACGGTCATGCGGGTGGAGGCCGAGATCCTGGAGCACCAGGGCATGTGGCTCGAGTTCGAGCCGGAAGACCGTTCGGCACTGGGCATTCGCAATTCAGGACTGGGCGTGGATGCAGCACTGGGCATCCGCGCCTATTCGATCAACGACAAGATCCGCATACGCGTTACCGCCGACAGCCTGGCGCGCTATCGGCGCTTCCTGCCGGGAGGTGACCTCGCGGAGCAGCTCGCCGACCTAGTTTTCTACTATCTCGGCCATCGCTGCGACTTCGATGTAGAGGTGGGGCTCGATGCGCGGCTGGCGCCGGCGGCACGGCTCGGAGAGGCCGGCGAACTGGGCTGGACGGCGTGGATGGCTCCGAAGCCGCCGCCCGACGGCGAGATCGTGGTGCTCAGGGACGCCCGTTTCGACCCGATGGCGTTGCGGCGGGCGGCATCAAGGACTGGATCTCAGATGGCAGGGAGAGGGTCGTGAGCGACATCAGCCTGGAAACGGTCACCGGCAAGCTCAACCGGCTGGGATACGATGCCTTCATCCAGGCCCTGCGCCTGGCCAAGGGCGCCGGCAATCGTAATCTCGAACTGGCGCACTACTTCCACGCGATGCTGGCGCAGGATCGCAGCGACCTCGCGCTGACCGTCGACCACTACAAGCTCGACCGGGCAAGGCTCGCGCGCGACCTCGCCGACACGATCGAGGGTTTCCGCAAGAAGGAAACGGAGATGCCGGGCATCTCCCACCAGATCACCGACATGCTCGACGGCGGCTGGAAGTATGCGACGCTTGCCTTCGGCGAAACGCAGATACGCACCGGCCACCTGCTGGTTGCGGCGCTGAAGTCGCTTGAGCTGCGGAGGGCGCTGACCACCCTCTCGAGGGAGTTCGCCAGCATCAATGTCGACCAGCTCATGGCGGAAGCCCGGACGGTGTGGGCACAGTCCAACGAGGAAAACCTGCGGCCGATGGACGGCTCGGGCCTCGCCGCGCGCGGCGCGGGGGCACCCGCCGCCGAAGGCACCCCCGGAGCGCAGGGCAACACCGCCCTCGACCGCTTTTCCGTCGACATGACCGCGCAGGCGGCCGCCGGCAAGCTCGACCCAGTCGTGGGGCGCGACGACGAGATCCGCCAGATCATCGACGTGCTCATGCGGCGGCGGCAGAACAACCCGATCCTGACCGGCGAGGCGGGCGTGGGAAAGACCGCCGTCGTGGAAGGCTTCGCGCAGCGCCTCGCCGACGGCGATGTCCCGCCGCAGCTCAAGGGCGTACGGCTGTGCGCGCTCGACATCGGCCTGATGCAGGCCGGCGCTTCCATGAAGGGCGAGTTCGAGCAGCGTCTCCGGTCGGTGATCGACGAGGTGCAGGCGTCGCCCGTCCCGATCATCCTGTTCATCGACGAGGTCCACACGCTGATCGGCGCAGGCGGCCAAGCGGGAACCGGCGACGCGGCCAACCTGCTGAAGCCGGCGCTCGCGCGCGGCACGCTGCGCACCATCGGCGCGACGACGTGGTCGGAATATCGGCAGTACATCGAGAAGGACCCGGCGCTGACCCGGCGCTTCCAGCCGATCCATATCGACGAGCCGTCGATCGAAAGGTGCACGACGATGCTGCGCGGCATCCTCGGCCCGATGGAGAAGCATCACGGCGTGCGTATATCCGACGAGGCGGTTCGGGCCGCGGTGGCACTGTCGGCGCGCTACATCCCGGCGCGCCAGCTGCCCGACAAGGCGGTAAGCCTGCTCGACACGGCCTGCGCCCGCGTGGCGATCAGCCAGTCCACGACGCCCGCCGCCATCGCCGACCTGAAGGCCGAGATCGAGGCCAAGAAGCGCGAGCTCGAGGCGCAGGCGCGCGAAGGGGAACTCGGGCTGGAAGATGAGGAACGCATCGAGGAGCTGAAGGCCGAGATCGAGACGCTGGAGACGCGGCTGGCTTCGTCCGAGGCGGAATTCGCTGCAGAGAAGGCGCTGATCGACGAGATCGTGGCATTGCGCGCGAAACTGGCGAAGGCAGGCGAAGCACCCGCCGGACCCGCTGCACCGGCGCAGCCCGAGGGTGGTGAAGGCGAGGCAACCGCAGCCGATGCAGCTGCGACCCAGGCGCCCGGCAGCGAAAGCCACCCTGCGACAGGAGACGGCAAGGAGGACCCCGCCAGCGCCATCGCGGCACTCAAGGAGCGGCTCAAATCGCTCGAGGACCGCGACGCCGCCAACCGCATGATCTACGCCCATGTCGACGAGGCGGCGGTCGCCTCCGTCGTCGCGGACTGGACCGGCATCCCGGTCGGCCGCATGGTCAAGGACGAGGTGCAGACCGTGCTGCAGCTCGCCGACATCATGGGCAAGCGCGTCATCGGGCAGGACCACGGCCTGAGGATGATCGCCAAGCGCATCGAGACGAACCGCGCCCGCCTCGACAATCCCAACAAGCCGATCGGCGTGTTCATGCTGTGCGGACCTTCCGGCGTCGGCAAGACCGAGACGGCGCTGGCGCTGGCCGAGGCGCTCTACGGCGGTGAGCAGAACATGATCACCATCAACATGAGCGAGTTCCAGGAGGCGCACACCGTGTCGGGCCTCAAGGGCGCGCCTCCCGGCTATGTCGGCTATGGAGAGGGCGGTCGCCTGACCGAGGCGGTGCGTCGCCGCCCCTACAGCGTCGTGCTGCTCGACGAGGTGGAGAAGGCGCATCCGGACGTGCACGAGCTGTTCTTCCAGGTGTTCGACAAGGGCCAGATGGAAGACGGCACGGGCCGGCGGATCGACTTCAAGAACACGCTGATCATCCTGACCTCGAATGTCGGCACTGAGGTCATCATGAAGATGGCCGAGCTGGGCAAGACCCGCCCCAACCCCGAGGAACTCAACGACGCGTTGAAGCCAGCGTTGCTCACCGTCTTTCCGCCAGCGCTGCTCGGCCGCATCGTAACGGTGCCCTACTTCCCGTTGTCGTCCGAAATGCTCGGCGGGATCGTGCGGCTGCAGCTCGAACGCATCCGCAAGCGGATCGCCGACAATCACGACGCGGAGTTCGTCTATTCCGACGCCGTGGTCGAGCACATCGTGGCCCAGTGCAAGGACCCGGACTCGGGCGGGCGGATGGTGGACAACATCATCACCAACACGCTGCTGCCGGAGTTGTCGCGCCGCTTCCTGAACCGCGCGATGGAGAAGCAGGAGATCGCGCGCGCCGGGGTCGACATCGAGAACGGGTCGTTCACGTACACGGTCTCGTAGCGGGCAGCAGCGGCGTCACGACCTCATCCCTCGACGGTGGGCAGCGCATCCACGCCCAATCGGCCTCCCACGCTATCCCGGCGCGGCGGCCGCCGTCGCGGAGGCCAGCAGGGCGGAGATCGCCGCCTTGTAGGCCTGGAACTCCGGCGAGGCGCGCGCGACGTCCCGAGTTTCCACCTGGGGCGCCGACGGCGCGGCAGGGGAACCCCGGTTGCGCATCTTGCGCTCGGCCCATTCCTTCAGATCCGCCACGGTCTTGCCGTAAAGGAAGGGGTTCGCGCTCAACACGCCCTGGCCGAGGACGGGAAGAAGATCGGCGTCGTCCGGCGACGACAGCACGACGCTCGCTCCCTCCATGCCAAGGAAGTGGCAGAGGTAAAGGCGGCCGGCGGTAATGGCGTGGCCGCGGGCGCGCAGATAGGCCTCGCCCTCGAGCGCCAGCCGCCGCACCATCTCGCGCGAGATCGTCGGCTCGAAGCGCAGTTTCAGGATCTCCTCGCGCGTCAGGCTGCGGGCAAGATCAGGCCGGTAGGTGTTGATCATGCGGATCCAGGTGCTTTCGATGAACTGGCCGAGCCCGGTCGCGGTAGAGAGCGGGTTCTTCGCGGTCGCGCTGCCGCCGCTCTCGACATGGACGATGCGGTCGACCAGAAGCTCGACCGCTGTCGAACCGTCACCTGACGCCGCAACTTGGACGGATTCCAGTGGATTGACGGCATCGCCGCCCCTGTAGAGCTCGAAGTGCAGGTGGGGGCCGGTGGAAAGGCCGGTGGTGCCGACGAAGCCGATGACGTCGCCGGCCTTGACCGCACCGCCCACCTCCAGGCCGCGGGCGAAGGCGGACAGGTGCGCGTAGCGCGTCTCCGAGCCGTCGGCATGTGAAAGCCGCACAACGTTTCCGTAGCCCTCCCCGTCGCCACGGAAAACGACCTTTCCGTCGAAGGCCGCCATGACCGGCGTACCGACAGGGGCGGCCCAGTCGACGCCCTTGTGAACACGCAATGTGTTCAGGATCGGATGACGACGCGGGCCGAAGGTCGAAGTCATGACGCCATTGACCGGCGTCACCATGCCGTTGGTGATGGTCAGCGAGTAGACTTGGTCGGTTTCGGTGACACAGGCGAAGTCCGGAGTGTTGGCGGGTCGGAACACGAAGCATTCGACCGACTTCTGCGCGCCCTGGATCGCCGTGTAGAGGACGCGCCCCGAGGCGCCGTCCTCGCCGCGGCCCGTCTCCGACCAGATCAGCACGAACCGGTCGCCGTAGGTCGCGAAGGCGTTGAGATCCTGGCCGCGCGACAGGAACATGATGGCCTCGCCGATCACGCCGGTGGGTACCCCGTTGCGCGCAGCGGTCGAGTATACCGCGTCGAGGAGCCGGTACTGCCGGCCGGGGTCGGCCTGCTGCTCGGTCCCGGAATAATGCAGCAGGTCCTCGCGAATCCAGGGGTCGACGCCCTGGACGAAACTACCGTCGGCGGACCGCGCGAGCGTGCCGACATAGGACGCGTCCCGATAGACGGAGAGCTGCACCAGATGCAGAGGCCCGCCGGGCTGCGACGTGGAGGGACCCAGGTGCGCGGCGCGCATCGCCACGATATGGCCGGGGCCAAAGCCCTCGACCCCCAGAAGCGTCTTCAGCGCCTCGGCAGCCTTGCCGGCATCGTCGGCGTCGATGCCGTGGCTGGCGGCCAGTTCCGCCAGGGTGCGCGGGCCGAGCACCCGGTCGACGAAGTCCTCTGCGCCCGGCCGGCGCTCCTGCTCCGGCACGACGAGGGCCACGCTGGTGTTGTTCTCGATGCGCGTGCGCTGGAAGGTAGGCAGCGCCTCGGTGCCCTCGTCCAGCGTTTCTCCCCAGCCGGCCGCGGGATCCGAGAACGCTTCATCCGCTGTGCTGGCCGTCGGCGGCGTCACCGACAGCGGATCCGCAGGAAGCGCCGTTGCGACGGCGCGCTGCGCCTGGAAATAGGCGAAGTCCTCCGGGCTGGAGGGAATGGTCGTCATCAGGCTCTCGCTGGTGCTGAGCATCTCCTGGGAAAGGAGGTTCAGCCGCGGCGAGATACCCGGCTCGACGAGTGTTTCGGGGCGGGGAACCTGCTTCACACCCGAGCCTCCAGCACTGCCGATCCGGATGGTCATGGGGTCGCCCGCGAGGTCGATCGTCGTCGGCACGAAGACCGGAACGTTCTGGTCGACCACCTCGGATTCGACCTCGACCAGTTCCTCGTCGAGCGGGATCACCGACCATTTGTCAGCCGTCAGCCAGAACCCCACGCCAAGGGCGACCGCAAGCACCCCACCGGCCGCGAAAGCCGCGCCGACCAGCCGCCGGTGCCGCCGCTTCGCGAGTATCTCGGCCTTTCGCACGCGGAAGGTGGGATCGATGGTGTGCATGGCCTACACACCCGGTACTCGGGGGGCGGGCATGGCGCGCCTCACTGGAGCCCGCCCGCGCTGAGGAAAAGGGTCCAGCGCTCGGTTTTCTGGGTGTCGACCTCGTAGAAGGGAACCTGCGTGTGGCCGCGCACCCAGCAATCCTCGTTGCCGCGGATCTGGAAGCGACGGGGGCCGACGCACATGTCGGTCGTGCCGCGCAGCAAGGGCTGGCCGAACACGTCGATGGCGTAGATGTAGATGTAGCGGTTGACCAGCTCGTCGCGGATGACGTTGACACACTGGTTCGCGCCAACCGTCCACCAGCCTTCGGTCTGCCAGTAGGGACCGGCCTGGTCGGCGATTTCCTGGCCGACCGCCACGTTCACGACGTCGAGTGTCTGGTTGCAGACAGTGAATTCCGCGCGCGCGGGTTGCTCAAGACCGAGATAGACACCTGCGGCGACAAGAGCGCCCGCCAGCCACCGCGCATCCGTCCACTTCACCGCAGTCCAGGCTCCAGGGAAACCGGCAAGAGCTTATCGAGCGCTGCGGAAATAGCCAGAAAGACCGACATTTTTTTGGCGCCGCATAGCCACAGGGATGCTCACGCCTCATCCGTAGAGGTATCGTTCACCGGACACTCAAGAATGTGTTTCGCCTCGCCTCCATCCGGCGATAAACTGGCGGCGCCCTGGCAAAAATGCCGGGAAATCGGGCGGAACGGGAACATAGCCTTGCGTATACTCAGAAATGCGGGTCTGGCGGCCATGGTCGCGGCGGGATTTTCCTTGCCGGCGGCCGCGCAGGGCCCCGAGGACAAGCGGATCACCATCGAGCTCAACGACGCCACGGACGTCAGCGGGGCGTGCCGGCTGGTGTTCGTCGCCGTGAACGGCACCGGCATGGTGCTCGACAAGACGTCCTACGACGTCGTCACGTTCGACAGCACTGGAAAGGTCGGCCAGTCGCTGACCTTCCAGTTCGGGCGGCTGCCCCTCGGCAAGACTCGCGTGGTGCAGTTCGACCTGCCGGGCCAGTCCTGCGGAACCATCTCGCGGCTTCTGGTCAACGACGTTTCGGAATGCGCGGTGGATGGCAAGGCCACGGAGCTGTGCATCGACGCTCTGAGCACCTCGACGCGGACCTCCATCGCGTTCGGGCTTTGAGCACAGGCAAGGCTGGATCGGGGGACGGGAAGCCATGACAGCGCTTCTGAGCGAACAGCTAGGCTCCTCCGGCGGACCGATCCTCGTCGTCCTGATGCTGGTCTCGGTGGCCGCGGGCGCCATCGCCATTTTCAAGGCCATCCAGTTCTTCCGGGCAGGCGTCGGACGCCGCTCGGGCACGGCAGCCGCACTGGCGCGATGGTCGCAGGGCGAGTTCGAGGAAGCGCTGCAGGCGGCCCGCAACGATAGGTCCCCGGCCTCCGCGGCGGCTGCCGGCGCCATGGGCTCGCTGATCGCCTATCCGACCGACAAGGAGCGCGCGCGCGAGGTGGCCTCGCACATCGCGCTCGGCCAGATCGACGCGCTCGGGCGGCACCTGCGCTTCCTCGAGACGGTGGCGCAGGCGGCGCCCATGCTGGGACTACTCGGCACGGTAATCGGAATGATCTCGGCCTTCGCGGAGCTTTCGTCGCGTGGCGGCGCGATCGATCCGACGTCGCTCGCGGGCGGCATCTGGGTGGCGCTGATCACTACGGCCGCCGGCCTGACCGTCGCCATTCCCGTCTATTTCCTGTCGATGTGGTTCGAGTCGCGGCTGGACGCGGAGAGAACCGCCATCGAGACCGCCGTGACCAAGGTGCTGTTCAGCGTCCGCTCGCCGGACAAGGCGGAGGAGCAAGCGCGTTCGTTCCGCACGCCTGTTCGTATCCCGGCCGCGTCCATTCCCGCGTCCCTTGGTGGATAGCAGGGAAGCCGGTCGATGAGCGAGGTGCCCCTCATCCTGCCGAAGCTCCCGGCACGGCGGAGGCGGACGTCGTTCGTGCTGACCTCGCTTATCGACGTGATCTTCCTGCTGGTCATCTTCTTCATGGTGTCGTCGCAGGTGCTGCCCTACTCGCTGATCCCGCTCGGCCCCGCCGCATCCGGGACGGCGCCGGCGGAAGCAACGGCAGCCGCAACCGCGCCCGTCTCGCTGCGGATCCAGGCGGGACGCGTGTCGATCGGCGGCCAGCCGGTCGAGTTCGCCGACCTGTCGGGTGCACTGGCCGAGCTGCGGCGCAGCGGTGTGACGGGGCTCGTGCTCAGCACCTCTTCGTCCGCTTCCGTCCAGGACCTGGTGACGGTGCTGGAACTGTGCCGCACGGCAGCGTTCGAGACCGTGACGGTGCTCAATCGCAGGGCGGCAGCGCCGTGAGCATGTTTCCTCCGCCCAGGCAGCGTTGGCGCGGGGACTTCATCCTGCCGATGATCAACATCGCGTTCCTGCTGCTGCTGTTCTTCCTGACGGCAGGCAGCCTGGCCAATCGCAACGAGGCGCATTCCCGCGTGCCGGTCACCGCCACCTTGCCGCTGGAGCGCCTTCCGAGGCCGCTGCTGCTGATCCAGACGGACGGAAGCCTGGAGTTGGACGGGGTCCCCGTCGCGCCCAGCGATGTCGTGCCGAAGTTGCAGGAAATCTTCGCAGCAAGCCGCCTCGACAGCCTGCCGGTGAGCGTGCTTGCCGACCCGACGATGCGGGCGAGCGACCTGCTCGCCGTCGTCGACATGATGCGCGCCGCCGGCATCGGCGTGCGGCTGGTGACGCTGCGGCGCGAGGCGACGACGGAGGGCGCGTCGTGACGGCGTCGGGACCGGTCATGCTCTGGGCCGTCGCGACGGCGGGCTCGCTCGCCATCCACGCAGCCGTTGGGTACACGCTTTTCGCAATGCCGATGCCCGAGGTCCGGCAGGAAACGATCACGGAAATCCGTTTCGCCACGCCCGAAGGCGGCACCGCGACGACCCTCGACTCCTTCTCGCAGACCGAGGCCGTCAGCCCGCGGCACGGGCTGGCGCGCGCGTCGTCGCCGGTGCCCAGCACCGCGCGTGCCGGAAGCAGCTCAGCGAATGTCGCTCCGGCGGCCAGCGAGGCAGAACCGTTGGTGCCGGCCGAAGCAACCGCGCTGGATGCCATCGCCCCGACGGCGCTGCCGCAAAAGGCTCCCGACGTCGCGGTGGCGGCCGTCGCCGAGGCGAGGCCCCTTGCACCGGCAACGCCGGCCAGTTCCAAGGCCGGCCAACCCGAGCGACTGGAAGCGATCCCGGCCGCGGACCCACCTCCTGCCCTCGCGGCGCAACCAGTGGAGACAGCCGAAGCGCCTGAGCCGGCCATGCAGGGCCCCGTTCCCGTGGAGGCGGCGAAGGCCGTCCCGTTGCCGCCGAGCACGGCAGCCCCCACCGCAGCCGCCGCTACCGTCCAGGAGATCGCGGCCCTGTCCGCCGCCGATCCCGTCGAACCAATCGGCACGCGAAACGCGCGGGTGATCGCGGTGCGGCCCGATGCAGCGCAGGTCAGCCTCGCACCGAACACGCCGCTGCCGCCCGCAGGGACGACCGTCATCGCCCCCTCGTCGCGCAACGCAGCCCCTTTGGCCGCGCCGAATGTCACGCCGGCTCTCCAAGGGCCACGTGCAACCGCGCCCGTTGCGGCGCCGGCCTCCGGGGCCCCGGTGCAGGCAGACCCCGCGCCCTCTCCCAAACCCGTCGTCGCGGCCAAGACCGAGTCCGTGCGGCCGGTCGGCAAAGAAACTGGCCGGGTCGCGGCCGTGGCCGTCACACCGAAGGCAAGCGCCGCGCCGACCCCGGTGGCAGCGGGTTCCGCATCCCGGACGGTCGAGGGGATGGTCGCTACGCCACCGCCGGTCACGGCAGAGCCCGTAGAGCGGGAAACCGCACTTCTCGCCCCGCCCCGGCCGCAGACGGGCTCGGACGAAGAGCCGTCGGAATCCGGTGACGCGACCCTTGTGCGCGACTTCCTTCGCGGGCGGGAGGGCGACGACTGCCTGCTGGCAGTGCCGTCGGAAGGTGCCGGAGCCACTGTGGAGGCCTTCACGGCCTCGACCGCCGCCGTGACGAAACTGACGGCGGATTTCGAGCGCCAGGCCCACTCGAAGCTTGCGACGAACGTCCGTTCGGTGCTCCAGAGCCAGTGCAGCGCACTGGGCTTCGCCCGCGCCCTGCCGCAGTATCCGAACTACCTGCTGAAGGTGGAGGTGGCCCGCCCTGACATCCGCAGCGGGGAAAGCCTCGAGGGCATCGTTTCAGGGCTGACCAAGGACACGCTCTACCTCGTCGCCGTTGATGACGAGGGATACGCCAAGCTGGTGGAATCGCACAGTGGCCTGGCCGTCGACACCTTCGGCTTCAGCGAACCCGTGCACCTCACAGGCCCGGCGGTTTCCTCGGTTCAACTGCTGATCGCCATCGGCTCCGACGGGCCGCTGACATCCATGCCCACTCGCGAAGGGCTGCCGGCCGACCTGTTCTTCTCGCGGCTGGCGATAGAGATCGTCAGCGGGAACCGTTCCATCGCCTTCGGGATGGGCTCCTTCGTGCTTCGCTGACGGCGAGGCCGGCGAACCCGGTCAGCCGGCGAAGCGCGGCTCCTCCACGCCACGGATGCCCAGTCCGCGAATGCGGTAGAGCGCCCCCGCTCCGAACTGCGGCTTGGCCTCGACGCGGAAGAGGTCGTGCACCGCGGGATGCTTCACCCGCGCCATGGAGGTGACGTAGATGTCCTTCAGATCGTCGCCACCGAACATGACCGAGGTGATGTTGCGCACCGGCATGCCGATCTTGCGGTCCACGGTGCCGTCCGGCGCGTAGCGCACCAAATCCCCGGAGATGAGTTCGGCATTCCACAGATAGCCTTCCTCATCCACCGTTGAGCCGTCGGGCACGCCGGCCGAATTTTTGGTCGTCGCGAAGATCCGCCTGTTCGACAGCGTTCCGGCCTCCACGTCGTAGTCGTAGGCCCAGAACTCGTCGACGAAGGTGTCGGCGAAATAGAAGGTGCGGTCGTCAGGGCTCCAGCAGGGTCCGTTGGAGCAGATGATACCGTCGGCCACCCTGGTGACGCTCAGGTCAGGGTCGAGCCGCCAGAGCCCGCAAATCTTCAGTTCTTCCTTGTCGTCCATTCCGCCGGCGAAAAAGCGACCGCGCCGGTCCACCTTGCCGTCGTTAAGGCGGGTGCGCGGCTGCTCCTCGTCAATCCTGGCGATGAGCTCGGGCTGGCCACCACCTTCCAGGTCATGGAAATAGAAGCCATCGTCCAGCGCGAGCACGAGCCCGCCCCCCTTGCGCAGTGCCAGCGCGCCGACGTCACGGTCGAGCATCCAGTTCTCGGTCTTCCCGGTTCGCGGGTCGTAGCGCCAGAAGGCCGGGTTGCCGACCCGCCGTCCGGTCCCGTCAACCCAGTAGAGGCGACCCTCCTGAACATCCCATACCGGCCCCTCGCCGAGATGATTGCTACAGTCGAGCACGCACTCGATCGTCAGTGGCATGTGCCCTCCCCGCACCAGGTCCAGAAAACCGTCGCGAAGTTATGGATTGATGCCTGCCCGCCTAGGGCCAGGATGGGCGCGTTCAGCCAGCCAGCCGGCGGTACACGGCAATTCCGGCCGCGAGGTCCTCCAAGGCGGCGCCGACCGACTTGAACAGCGTGATCTCTTGCGCATCGGCGCGCCCGGATCTCTCGCCACGCGACAGCTCGTGAAGGTCGGCGACGATATCATCGGCCGTGAGGACGCCGGAGGCGAGCGGCTGGACGATGTCACCGGCCTCCTTCGTCGCACCGGCGCGGGTATCCACGAAGACGCGAGCACGGCGTACCGTCTCGTCGTCGGCCTCTCGCATTGTGGGGGTGAAGCCGCCGACGAGATCGACATGCGTGCCTGGCTTCAGCGCAGCCCCGCGCACCAGCGGCTCCGTCGAAATCGTCGCGGAGGAGACGACGTCGGCCCAGCCGAGCCATGCCTCAAGGTCGTCCGCGACCGTGGCGTCGAGGCCGTCGCGGCGCAGCAGCTCAGCGGCCTTCTCGGCATTCGACCGGGTCCGGTTCCAGATGCGTACCTCGCGGATCGGACGTACGGCAGTGTGAGCCCTCGCCAGGAAGGGGCATAGCGCGCCGGCGCCAATGACCAGCAGCTTAGTCGCGTCGGGACGGGCGAGATAGCTCGCCGCCAGGGCGGAGGCGGCGGCGGTGCGCCATTGCGTCAGCCGCTGACCGTCGATCAGCGCCAGCGGCTCGCCGGTTCGGCCGTCGAGAAGCAGGTACACGCCCATCACGGCCGGCTTGCCGATGGCGTTGTTGTCCGGCGAGACCGTGACGATCTTCACGCCCATGTAGCCGTTATCGGAGGTTCCGGCGGCGGGAAAATCCGTCCAGGCGGGCATGAGAAGGAGGGTCGAAGCAGCGCCGTCGGGGCGCTCGACCGTGTGGTGATGGCGTACCGGCTGCACGGCGCCTGCGCGGAAGGCCGTACGCAGGTGCTCGACCAGAGACGGGAAATCGAGAGCGGCGTCGACCTCGTCAGGGCGGATGATGCGCATCGGAGCCGATCAGCCGCCCGTCTTCATCAGCGCCGTTCCGGAGGCCGGAACGCGGTGGCGTTCCCGTGCCTCCCGGTCCCGGGCCGCCTGCGCTTCCAGGCCGCGCTGGCGCGCTATTCTGCGATAGCGGCCCTGTTTCAGCCAGGTCGCCACGCTGCCGATCACCATGCCGACGGCAAGTGCGGCGAACAGCAGGACGAACAGCGGCAGGCCAATGGTGAGTTGCGGATTGCCGGGATTGAAGGGGTCGACCGTAAACGGCGTCATGCCCCGGTTGGCCACGGCCAGCGCGATCAGCACGATCGCGATGGGCACGAGGACCACGACCAGGACAAACCGGTGAAACATTCCCGTCTCCGACTCACCTACTTGTTGGCATTGAGCTTCTCACGAAGCTCCTTGCCTGTCTTGAAGAAGGGCACCCATTTCTCCTCGACTTCAACCGCGTCGCCGGTGCGGGGATTTCGCCCGATACGCGCCGGCCGGTTCTTCACCGAGAACGCACCGAACCCCCGCAACTCGACCCGGTTGCCTTCGGCCAACGCTTCCGAGATCTCATCAAAGATCGCATTGATTATGTTCTCGACGTCGCGGATGAACAGATGCGGATTGCGGCTCGCAATGATCTGCACGAGCTCGGACTTGATCATGAGCGCTATCCCCGTCGCAGTTTTGTTTTGCGCAATATGCTACTGAAATTTCTAACCTTTGACGCGGGTCAATAGGCGGACGAAGGTTGCCAGACTGATACCAGACCGTCAAGGAACAACCGGTCGAGGCCGGTTTCCTTGATCACGTCGGCACCCGACCCCGGCAGCCCGAGCGCACTCGCGATGACGTTCGCGGCCGCGGTCGAGAACAGGAAGCCGCGGCCGGATCTGCTGGGCTCCCATTCGACCACCGTCAGTTCGCCAGACACGCCCTTGGACGTCAGCCAGGCAATGGCCTCCTTCTCGCCCCCGAGGCTGTCCACCAGCTTCCTGGCGAGCGCCTGGCGGCCCGTGAACACCGAGCCGTCGGCCAGCTTCAGGACCTCTGCGCGGTCGAGTGGCCGGCGCTGCTCGACCAGCCCCACGAACCAGTCGTAGCTGTCCATGACCATCGACCGGATCATGGCGCGCTCTTCTTCCGTCGTCGGGTTGAACGGCGTCGGCTCCGCCTTCAGGGGCGAGGACTTCACCTCTTCGAGCTTGATGCCGAGCTTGTCCATCAGACCGGTGACGTCCGGGAACTGCACGAGTACGCCGATCGACCCCACGATGGAGGACTGCCGCGCGACGATATGGTCCGCGGCGCTGGCGATCATGTAGCCGGCCGATGCGGCGAGAGTGCCGACCTGCGCCACCACAGGCTTCTTCTCCGCGATGGCGCGCACCGCGTCGAAGACCGCCTCCCCGCCCGCCGTGGTTCCGCCGGGCGAATCCACTTCGAGGATCACGCCCTTGACCCGATCCGACTTGCCGATCTCGTCGAGGCGCTTGAGAAGGTCGTCATCCTCGAAGATCGTGCCCTCGATCTTGACCTTTGCGATGTGATCGACGGCCTTGCCGCCGAAGCGGTCACCGAACAGGGCCACGGCAACCCCGACAATCGCCACGGCCGCGACGACAAGGGCCGTGGCGCGCCAGAAGGTCAGCTTGCGCCGCATGCGGCGGCGGTCGATCAGATCGTCGGCAGTAGAGGCCATCATCTCTCACCTGTGGCTGACACGCCCCGTATCTAGCGCACGGGCTCCGGCGCGGCTACCCGCGCAACGCGACCGCAACGTCAAGCGCCGTAGTCGACGATGCCCTTGATCTCTCCGAAGTCACGGATGGCCCCGTCGGCGTATTCGCGACCATTCCCTGACTGCATGCAGCCACCGAACGGCGCGAAGGTGCCCATCCCGGATAAGGAGGTCAATCAGCGTTCGAGCCGGTCGAGGGCCCGGTACAAGGCGATGGCTCCTGCGACGCCGAGCCGTCGAAAGCGGTGGAAAGGAATCGGGCGAACCGGCGTGACAGGGAACGGCAGGTCGCGCACGTCGCCGCCGGCCGCGTAGATCGCCAGCCGCGCGCCGAGCGCCGTCATCAGGCCTATTCCGCGCCCCTGGCAGCCGATCGCCGCGATCAGTCCCGGCTCCGGCTCATGGATGTGCGGGAGATGGTTCGTCGTCACTCCCACCCGGCCCGACCAGCGGTGCTCGATGGCGATGCCCCGCAGGCACGGATAGAGACGGAGCATGGTCCGTTCCAGATGAGCGAAATCGACCGGGCCGCGTGGACCGGACATGGGACCGCGCCCGCCCAGCATGAAGCGTCCGTCTGGGCTGCGGCGGAAGTAGAAGAGAATGCGCCGTGCGTCCGAAACCGCCTGTCCTTCCGGGAGGACTGCCGCGTCCAGGTCCTTCGGCAGCCGGGCCGTGGCGATCTGATAGGAACTCAGCGGAACGATCGTCTGCGCGAGACCAGGAATCAGCCTGTCCGAATAGGCGTTGGTGGCGACGACGACCTTGCCGGCGTCGAAGCTGACACCGCCTTGTGTCTCCACGTGCCAGCCTTCTCCCTTGCGACGCAGCCCCGTCACCCGCGCTCCCTCGGCGATGCGCGCACCGGTGGCTATCGCCGCTCGCGCGAGCGCACGAACGAAGGCCAGCGGATCGATCGTGCCGGCCCGTCGGTCAATCCAGCCGCCCAGATAACCTGTCGCGCCGGTGAGGCGGGCGATCTCCGCCGCACCGAGCAGGTCAACCGACGCGCCACGCGCACGCCACTGGTTGACGAGGTTTTCGGCCTTGCGCATCGCGGTC
>Ga0182742_1000716_pt1 | contig 48712 bp, 45 predicted proteins | sample eDN5th37CBELigMG_FD_128880 | JGI IMG/M metagenome (GOLD analysis project Ga0182742, IMG submission 128880) | Enriched Miracle-Growth compost microbial communities from Emeryville, California, USA - eDNA 5th pass 37_C BE-Lig MG (version 2)... ...
ATCCTCGACGAAGCGACATCGGCGCTCGACACGCGCACGGAGCAGGAGATCCAGGCGGCGCTCGACATCGTGTCGAAGAACCGCACCACGCTGGTCATCGCGCACCGCCTTTCTACCGTCATCTCGGCGGACGAGATCATCGTTCTGAAGGACGGGGTGATCGCCGAGCGCGGCACCCATGGCGAGCTGATGCAGCGCGAGGACGGCCTCTACGCCTCCATGTGGAACCGCCAGCGCGAGGCCGTGCAGGCCGAGGAACGGCTGAAGCAGGTGCGCGAAAGCGACGAACTCGGCATTGTTGTGCGGGGCGCCCCGGCAGGTGAATGATCATCCGGCCGGCGTGAAACGGCGGAAAAACGCGTCCCCTACGGTCAATGCGCACTCGCCGGACCGTTCACAAGAACGGCAGGAGCGGTGGCTATTCGACGTGCTGCATTGCTCCGAACCCTTTTTCACGCTAGTTCGATGGCAGGAAACATCAGGAGACGCCGAAAGATGAGTTTGGTCGATACGATACGCAGCACCCTGGTGCCGATCCATCGGGAGGGCTGGAAGTTCGTGGCGATCTTCTTGGTCGTCTCGCTGCTCCTCGGCCTCCTCTGGAAGCCGCTGATGTGGATCGGCTTCGTCCTGACCGCCTGGTGTGCATACTTCTTCCGCGATCCCGAGCGCCTGACACCGCAGGATGACGATCTCGTGATCAGCCCGGCCGATGGGCGCGTCTCGGCCGTCGCCATGGTGACGCCCCCGGTGGAGCTGGAACTCGGCGACCAGCCGATGCTGCGCATCTCGGTCTTCATGAACGTCTTCAATTGCCATGTGAACCGTGCGCCGATGCGCGGCCGCATCCTGCGCGTCGCCTATCGGGCCGGCAAGTTCCTCAATGCGGACCTCGACAAGGCGAGCCAGGAGAACGAACGCAACGGCCTCGTCATCGAAAGCGCTCATGGCCAGATCGGCGTCGTGCAGATCGCCGGCCTCGTCGCCCGGCGCATTCTTTGCTGGACCAACATGAACGACCATCTGGAGGCCGGCGAGCGTTTCGGCCTCATCCGCTTCGGTTCGCGGCTCGACGTCTTCCTGCCGGAAGGCGCGCAGCCGCGCGTCAGCGTGGGCCAGACGGCGATCGCAGGCGAGACTGTTTTGGCCGAGTTTGGCTCCCTGCGGGGGCCCACCATCAGCCGTCGCGGCTGAACCTCACGATTGATCCTTCGCCCGGGCGACTTATCTTGCATGTCAGGAGCCGCTGCAGACGAGAAGAGAACGAAGCGAAAAGAGATGGATACTCCGTTCCCGCCCTACGAGCCGAATGGCCCGAACGATGAAGCCCGCGGTCCGCGTCTTCGCGAGATCCCGCTGCGCATCATCATTCCGAACCTCATAACGGTTCTTGCCATCTGCGCCGGCCTCACCGGCATCCGGCTCGCCTTCGAGAATCGCTACGAGCTGGCCGTCGGCATGGTGCTGCTCGCCGCCTTCCTCGACGGCATAGATGGGCGCGTCGCGCGCCTTTTGAAGGCCACGTCGAAATTCGGCGGGCAGATGGATTCGCTGGCCGATATCGTCAATTTCGGCGTGGCGCCAGCGCTGGTGCTCTATGTCTTCATCCTCGACCAGGCGCGCTCCTTCGGCTGGATCGCGGCCCTGATCTATGCAATCGCCGCGGGCCTGCGGCTGGCGCGCTTCAACGTCATGGCCGAGCGCGAGACAAAGGCGAAATGGCAGTCGGAATATTTCGTCGGCGTGCCGGCGCCGGCCGGCGCCATGCTCGTGCTGCTTCCGGTCTATCTCGGCTTTCTCGGCCTTGCGCCGAGCCCGCTCTTCGCCTTCCTCGCTTCCGGCTACACGGTGCTGATCGGCTTTCTCCTGGTGAGCCGCCTGCCGGTCTGGTCCGGCAAGTCCGAGGGCAGCCACATCCGGCGCGATCTCGTCCTGCCGGGCATCCTGCTGGTGGTGCTCTATGTTGCCACGCTGATGAGCTTCACCTGGGAGACCATGGTGGTGACGGTCGTGCTCTATCTTGCAAGCCTGCCCTTCGGCGCGCGCTCCTGGCAGCGCAAATATGGCGGCTGGACCGCGCCGGTAACCCGCGGGACCAGCGAGTTCCCCGAAGAGCCCGACGGTCACTAGGCGTCCCGGGCGCTGCGTCCACCACATTCCTGTGAAATCGACAAGCCCCGCCCGAAGCGGGGCTTGATTTTTTTCAACACGTGAACTAACTAGTGGGCAAATAGATAGCAAGCTAATTATATATGGTGCTTATGATGGCTGCGGATGACCCCCGCGAGCGTGTTCTGGACGATCTTTCCCGCGTGCAGCGCAAGATGCGCGCGCTCTTCGATGCGCGGGTGAAGGAGCGGGGGCTGACGCTGCCGCGTGCCCGTGCGCTTCTCATTCTCGGTCGCGGAGTCAGCCTGAACCAGCGTGAGCTGGCCGACGAACTCGATATCGAGACGCCGACGCTGGTGCGCCTGCTCGACGGCATGGAGAAGCAGGGCTTCATCGAGCGCCATTCGGTGGAAGGTGACCGGCGCGCCAAGCAGATCGTCATGACGGCGCATGGCGCCGCGGTTGCCGAAGAGGTTCTGGAGCTTGCCCGCACGCTGCGCGCCGATGTGCTGAAGAGCATTTCCGCCCAGGAAATGTCGACCACGGTCAAGGTGCTGGCGTCAATGGCGGACAATATCGCCAAGAGCTGTCGGGAGAGCATCGAGACATGAGTGCTGTTCCCGACGACCGCGCGCCGGAGGACGAGACGCCGGCACAAGCGGGGGAACAGCCGGCCGCCGCGCCGCCTGCTCCCCCGCCCAAGCCGCCGCTCCGCGCCGCCGCCTATATGGCCGCCTCGACGCTGCTCGCCCTGACACAGGGCTTCGGCATGAACCTCGTCGCCGCCAATATCCCCCAGATTCAGGGGCCGTTCTCCGCGACGAGTTCCGAAGCCGTCTGGCTGATGGCCGCCTATATGGCGCCGAATGCCTCGCTTTCACTCGCGCTGATCAAGATCCGCAACCAATACGGCCTGCGCCCCTTCGCCGAGCTCGGCATCGCCGTCTTCCTCGTCGTGGCGGCGCTGCACATCTTCATCACGGACCTGCAATCCGCCATCGTGCTGCGCTTCTTCGCGGGCATCGCCGCCGCGCCGCTGTCCTCGCTCGGCTTCCTCTATATGCTGGAAGCCTTTCCCCCGGCGCGCAAGCTGACGGTCGGCATTTCGCTAGCGCTCACCAATATCGCGCTTGCCGCGCCGCTGACCCGCTTCATCTCGCCCGGGCTTATCGATATCGGCGGGGTGCGTGCGCTCCTGCATCTGGAGCTTGCGCTCGCCATGCTGTCCTTCGCGGCGATCTATCTCCTGCCGCTCACGCCGATACCGCGCGTGAAGGTCATCGAGAAGCTCGATATCGTCAGCTATTTCTTCATCGCCATCGGCTTCGGGTCGGGCGCCGTCATCCTCGTCACCGGCCGTACCTATTGGTGGCTGGAAGCCCAGTGGATCGGCGAGCTTCTCGTGGTCATGATCGGAGCGCTCACCGTCGCCGCCGTCCTGGAGCTGAACCGGGAGAGGCCGCTCATCGACCTTCGCTGGCTCCTCAGCCGCGAGGTGCTGCATGTCGGCGCCGTGCTGGTGCTGTTCCGGCTGATGCTGGCCGAACAGACGGCGGTCGCCAGCAATTTCTTCCAGATCACCGGTCTGCAGAACGACCAGCTCACCGGCCTTTACGGCGTCGTGACGCTGGCCACACTTGCCGGCGGCCTCGTCTGCGCGGCGCTCATGAAGGCGGGCCGGGAACCGGCAATCCACATGGCGGCGCTGCTGCTCATCGGCATCGGCGCTTTTCTCGATAGCCATGCGACGAACCTCACGCGGCCGGAGCAGATGTATTGGAGCCAGGCGATGATCGCGGTCGGCGGCAGCCTCTTCATGCCGCCGGCGGTCGCCTCCGGCTTTTCCATGGCGCTGCGCAAGGGCCCGTCCTATATCCTCAGCTTCATCGTGGTGTTCCTGGTGACGCAGAGCCTCGGCGGCCTTGCCGGGTCCGCGCTCTTCGGCTCGTTCATCACGTTGCGTGAGAAATTCCATTCGAACATCCTCGCCCAGTCGCTGGCGCTGACCGATCCGCTGGTCGCCGCGCGGGTCTCGCAGCTTTCCGCCGCCTATGGCCATACCATCACGGATCCCGCCGTGCTGAGGGCCGAAGGTGTCGCGCTGCTCGGCCAGCAGGTGACGCGCGAGGCGAACGTGCTGGCGCACAACGATGCTTTCTTCCTCATTGCGCTCCTGGCGCTGGCGGCGGGCACCGCGCTTGCCGTGCACATGATCTACATTCGCATTCGAGACGCCCGCTCCGGCGAAGAGGCGCCCGCTGAAGGTTGACTGACATGAAGACTTATATCCGCAACACCGCCACCGCCCTTGCCGTCGTTCTCGGCCTCGCGGGCATTGCCGTCGTGTTCTACGCATGGCAATTGCCGCCCTTCGCCAGCGATGTGCAGACGACCGATAACGCCTATGTGCGCGGCTACGTCACGCTGATCAGCCCACAGCTTGCCGGCTACATCACGGATGTCCCGGTGAAGGACTACGAGCCCGTGAAGGCCGGCGAGGTGCTTGCCCGCCTCGACGACCGGATCTATCGCCAGAAGGTCGAGCAGGCCAATGCCACGCTGGCCAGCCAGAAGGCGGCGCTCGCCAATTCGGAGCAGCAGGAAAACGCCGCCAAGGCGCGCATCGGCGCCAGCCAGGCCGCGCTCGACAGCGCGAAATCCGCCAAGCGCCGCGCCGAGGAGAACTGGACGCGCATCGAGGAACTGTCGAACAAGGGCATCGCCACCCAGGCGGATCGCGAGCAGAGCCGCACCACGCTCGACCAGGCGGAAGCCGCCGTCTCGCAGGGCGAAGCCAATCTCGAAGTGTCGAAGCAGGATCTGCAGACCATCATCGTCAGCCGGGATTCCCTGCGCGCCGCCGTCGCTGGCGCCGAGGCTTCCGTGGAGCTGGCGAAGATCGATCTCTCCAACACCGTGATCGTCGCCCCGCGAGACGGCGTCGTCGGCGAGGTCGGCGTCAAGCTCGGTCAATATGTCGCCGCCGGCACGCAGCTCATGGCAGTCGTGCCGCATGACACCTGGGTCGTCGCCAATTTCAAGGAAACCCAGCTTGCCTATATCAAGCCCGGCCAGAAGGTGGAGGTCAGCGTCGATGCGTTGAAGCACGCGACGCTGACCGGTCATGTCGAGCGCTTCTCGCCGGCTGCCGGCTCGGAATTCAGCGTCATCAAGCCGGACAACGCCACCGGCAACTTCACCAAGGTCGCCCAGCGCGTACCGGTGCGCATCGCCATAGACGAGGGGCAGGATCTTGCGAAATACCTTGCACCCGGACTATCGGTGGTGGTGACGACGGTGGTCGACAAATAGGAAAGCCGACGTCGCGGCAATGGTGTGGATGTCGGGTCAAAGCTCGGCATGGCGGATGAAGGGCCGTGGCGAGGAGCCGACAGCACTCGGTTCCTTCACCCGCATCGCCACGGCAGGACGACAGCTCTCTACACCATGGTGTCGAGGCTCACTCTGAAATCCTCACACACCCGCTATCATCCTCGGGCTTGCTGCGAGGATCCGCGCTGTATGGGAGGGCCAGCCGGATCACTCCGGCAGGCGGTAATCCAGCAGACGCTCCTGGCGCATGTCGAACAACTTCCCCGTCTCGGCATAATCCGGCGCGACCAGCGGCAGGATGGCCCTGGCGACCTCCGAGGGATGCTGTACGGTCGAGGGATCCTCGCCGGGCACGGCCTGCGCGCGCATGGCCGTGCGGGTTGCGCCGGGATCGAACGAGGTGATGCGCAGTGCGGTGCGCTGGGTCTCGCCGGCCCAGGTGCGCGCAAGCGCCTCGACCGCGGCCTTGGAGGCGGAGTAGGGGCCCCAGAAGGGCTTGCACTTGTGCGCGGCGCTCGACGAGAGGATGACGGCGCGGCCGGCGTCCGACTTCAGGAGCAGTGGCTCGACCGAGCGGATGAGGCGCCACGTCGCCGTGACGTTGATCGTCATCACCTTTTCGAACACCTTCGCCTCGACATGGCCGATCGGCGAGATGGTGCCGAGCACGCCGGCATTCGCCACGAGAATATCAAGCTTGCCCCAGCGTTCGAAGATCGAGCCGCCGAGCTTGTCGATGGCCGGCATGTCCGCAAGGTCGAACGGCACCAGTGTCGCGCTGCCGCCGAGCGCCTTGATCGCATCGTCCAGTTCTTCGAGCCCCCCGACCGTGCGGGCGCAGGCGATGACATGCGCGCCGGCCTTTGCCAGTTCGAGGGCGGTGAAATAGCCGATACCGCGCGACGCGCCGGTGACCAGCGCGAGGCGGCCTTTCAGGTCGATGCTCATACTGTCTTCAATTATCCGTTGCTTGCCAGAACCGAGACCTTCCGTCCCATCGTCTCGCCATCCTTGTCAAGGAGGCGCGTCGGATAGTCGCCGGTGAAGTAGTGGTCGGTGAACTGCGGACGGGCCGGGTTGCGGTCCTCGCCGCCGACGGCGCGGTAGAGCCCGTCGATGGAGAGGAATTCCAGCGAATCCGCCCCGATATATTCCGCCATCGCCCTGACGTCGTTGTACTGGTTGGCGAGCAGCTTGTCCCGGTCCGGCGTGTCGATGCCGTAGAAGTCCGGGTAGAAGATCATCGGGCTGGCGACGCGGACATGCACTTCCTTGGCGCCGGCGTCGCGGATCATCTGCACGATCTTCAGCGACGTCGTGCCGCGCACGATCGAATCGTCGACGAGGATCACCCGCTTTCCGTCGATCATCGCCCGGTTGGCGGAATGCTTCAGCTTCACGCCGAAGGCGCGGATCTGCTGCGTCGGCTCGATGAAGGTGCGGCCGACATAGTGGTTGCGGATGATGCCGTATTCGAACGGGATGCCGCTCTCCTGCGCATAGCCGAGGGCCGCCGGCGTGCCGCCGTCCGGCACCGGCACGACGACGTCGCCCTCGACCGGATGCTCCTTGGCAAGGTTCATGCCCATGTTCTTGCGCGCGACATAGACCGAGCGGCCGCCGACGACGGAATCGGGACGGGCGAAATAGACATATTCGAAGAGGCAGAGCCGTTCCGGCTGCGTGTTGCCGGACTTCATCTCCTCGATGGTGATCGAGCCGTCCGGCTGGATCTCGCAGACGATGATCTCGCCGTTCTCGACGTCGCGGATGTATTTCGCGCCGATGATGTCGAGCGCGCAGGTCTCCGAAGCGAAGATCGGCTTGCCGTCGAGCTCACCCATGACGAGCGGGCGGATGCCGGTGGGATCGCGCGCGGCGATCAGCTTGGTGCGGGTGATGCCGAGCATCGAATAGCCGCCTTCCATCTGGCGGATGGCGTCGATGAAGCGGTCCGTGGTGGAGGTGTAGCGCGAGCGGGCGATAAGATGGAGGACGACCTCCGTGTCAGAGGTCGACTGACAGATCGCGCCGCCGGCGATCAGCTGCCGGCGCAGGGTCAGGCCGTTGGTGAAGTTGCCGTTATGGGCGACCGCGATGCCGCCGACTTCGAGTTCCGCAAAGAGCGGCTGCACGTTGCGCAGCGCCACCTCGCCCGTGGTGGAGTAGCGGGTGTGGCCGATCGCCATGTTGCCGGGGAGCTTGGCGAGCGTCGCCGGGTTCGTATAGTGGTCGCCGACAAGGCCCATGTGCTTTTCGGTGTGGAACTGCTTGCCGTCGACGGAGACGATGCCGGCAGCCTCCTGGCCGCGATGCTGGAGCGCGTGCAGGCCGAGCGCGGTCAACGTCGCGGCCTCGGGATGGCCGAGAATGCCGAAGACGCCGCACTCCTCATGAAGCGTGTCGCCGTCGAGATCGTCGTCGTTGCGGCCGGGGAACTCAAAATCGCTCATTGCTGCAAGCCTTTGTTCGGGATGCACGTGGGTCGGGGGTCTTGTCGTCGGCCAGGCCCATATGGGTATTGCCGAAAGCATTTGCCACCGAAGCCCGCAAGCATCAGTGGCGATCGTTTCATCCTATCAAAAAATCCGGGAGCCTGCCCTGGTCAATTCTCGCAGGAGCGGCTTCCTGATCGTTTATCCGTTCGTGGCCGGGCTTTCCTCGGCAGGGGCCTGATTCGTGCCGCCGGGCGCCGCATCGGGATCTTCCGAGGTGCCTTCGCCTTCGACCCGCTTGCCGCGCAGGCGATCGAGGATCGTGGCATCCGCGTCCTCCGGCAGGAGCGCCACGAGGCGTGAGCCGAGATTGTCGAGCAGCGGCTTGGATTTCGCCGTGGTGACCCAGGCCGGCTGCTGCTGCGGGGCGACCAGCCAGTTGAAGAACAGCATGGCGACGACGACAAGCAGGACGCCGCGCGCGGCGCCGAACAGGAAGCCGAGCGTGCGGTCCAGCGCGCCGATGCGGCTGTCGATGATGAAATCGGCGATCCGCATGGTGATGAAGGAGATCACGATCAGCGCGACGAGGAAGACGGCGCCGGCGGAACCGACCATCGCGACCGTGTCGCTCGTCGTATAGTCCTTCGCATAGGGCAGGAGGACCGGATAGAGGAAATAGGCGGCCGCGGCGGCGCCGACCCAGCTTGCGACGGAAAGCACCTCGCGCGAAAAGCCGCGCACCATCGCCAGTACGGCGGAGAATAGCGCGACGCCGATGACGATACCGTCGAGAATTGTGATGGGCATGTTCGTCCTACTCCAAACCCGAAATGTCGCCGGGCCCCGCATTTCGTGCGGGGCACCTTAGCGGAAGGCGTGTCCGCCGTCCCGGTTCGGCACGCTGCTGGGCCGCGTTTCCCACAGGGCTTTGCATGTGCCGGGACGTCAGACGTCCTCGTCTTCCCGCTTCAGGGCGTTCTTCGATCCGGCAATGCGCGCCACCAGGTCCGGCAGGCTGTCGATCTCGCTCCAGCGACCGCCGTTGCCCTTGGGCAGATCGGCGGAACCGGCGGGCAGGACGGCCTGCGAAAAGCCCAGTTTTTCCGCCTCCTTGAGGCGCTGGGCGGTGTGCGCCACCGGGCGAATGGCGCCCGACAGGCTGACTTCGCCGAAATAGACGCAATCGGCGGGAAGGGCAAGACCGGCAAGCGAGGAAACGAGTGCGGAGGCGACCGCAAGGTCCGCCGCCGGTTCCGTGATGCGATAACCGCCCGCCACGTTGAGATAGACGTCGTGTTGCCCGAGGCGGACGCCGCAATGGGCCTCCAGCACGGCGAGGATCATCGACAGCCGCGCTGAATCCCAGCCGACGACCGCCCGGCGCGGCGTGCCGAGCGAGGTGGGCGCGACGAGCGCCTGCACCTCCACCAGCACCGGCCGCGTCCCCTCCATGCCGGCGAAGACCGCCGCGCCCGGCGATTTCGCATTGCGCTCGCCAAGGAAGAGTTCGGACGGGTTGGAGACTTCGCGAAGGCCCTTGTCGGACATTTCGAAGACGCCGATCTCGTCCGTCGGGCCGAAGCGGTTCTTGACCGTGCGGAGGATCCGGTAATGGTGGCCCCGGTCGCCCTCGAAATAAAGGACGGCATCGACCATGTGCTCGACGACGCGCGGGCCCGCGATCTGGCCTTCCTTGGTGACGTGGCCGACGAGCACCATGGCGGCCCCGGTCTGCTTGGCGAAGCGGATCATCGCCTGCACGCCGGTCCTGACCTGCGTGACGGTGCCGGGCGCGGCCTCCGCCGTATCGCTCCACAGCGTCTGGATCGAATCGATGATGACGAGATCCGGCCGACGGCCTTCGCCGATCGTGGCGAGGATGTCCTCGACATTGGTCTCGGCGGCGAGCAGCACATCGGTCTCGGCCGCCTGCAGGCGCTGGGCGCGAAGGCGCACCTGCGCGACGGCCTCTTCCCCTGAAACATAGACGATGCGATGCCCCTTGCGCGAAAGCGCGGCGGCCGATTGCATCAGCAGCGTCGACTTGCCGATGCCGGGGTCGCCGCCGATCAGCACGGCCGAACCGCGCACGAAGCCGCCGCCGGTCGCCCTGTCGAGTTCGGCGATGCCGGTATGGATGCGCGGGGCCTCTTCCGTCTCGCCGGAAAGCGTCGTCAGTGCGACGGGGCGGCCCTTCTTCGGCACCTTGCCGGGGCCTGCGCCGATGCCGCCCATCGGGTCTTCCTCGACGACGGTGTTCCATTCGCCGCAGCCCTCGCATTTCCCGACCCAGCGGGAATGCACGGTGCCGCAGTTCTGGCAGACGAATTGGGTGCGGGCTTTCGCCATGGGGTCTCGCTTTGTGCCGTTCCGTGTCTCGCGCAATCCCGGACGAAAACCTCCTCCGGGAATCGCTTTGCCAGTCCCTAGCACAAAACGGGAACGTGTCCTATTTCTTCACCGCCTCGTAGCGCCGTTCGTAGCGTCCGCCGAGGCTTGTCAGGATTTCGTAGTCGATGGTGCCGGCGGCGCGCGCAACATCCTGGATGGGCATGTGGCGTCCGAAAAGCTCGATGAAGTCGCCGGCGCGCACGCAGCCCTCGGGCAGGTCCGTCACGTCGAAATGGCTGAGATCCATGGTGACGCGGCCGATCAGCGGCACCGCGCGGCCATGCAGAACGCCGCTGGCGCCCGCAATGTTCGCCTGGCGCAGCGGTACGCCGGAGCCGGAAAGGCTGCGCATATAGCCGTCCGCATAGCCGATCGCGGCGACGGCGATGCGTGTGTCGCGGGCAAGCACGGCGGCGGCGCCGTAGCTGACGCTCTCGCCGGCTCTTGCCTCGCGGACCTGTAGGATGCGCGCCTCGGCGGTGACGACGGGCTTCATCGGGTTCGGCACGTCGTTGACGGCCGCCCCGCCATAGAGCGCGATGCCGGGCCGGGTGAGGGTGAAATGATACGCCTCGCCGAGGAAGATGCCGGCCGAATTGGCGAGCGTCGCATCGATGCCGTCGAAGGCATCGACGGCAGTGCGGAAGCGCTGGAGCTGCTGCCGGTTCAGCGGATGGCCGGGATCATCGGCGCAGGCGAGGTGGCTCAGCAGCATGATCGGCGCAAAGCTCGCCGGCCGCGCCACATCGCTTGCGAGCGCCAGCGCATCCTCGATGCGCAGGCCAAGCCGGCTCATGCCGGTATCGACATGCAATATGCAGGGGTGGTCGCGACCGTCGGAAACCGCCGCCATGAAGACGGCGAGCTGTTCCTCCGAGGCGATGACCGGTACGAGATCGAATTCGAAGAACAGCCGCTCGGAACCGGCCCACATGCCGGAAAGCACGTAGATCCGCACGTCCGGCAAGGTGGCGCGCAGCGCCGCGCCTTCCGCGGGCGTCGCAACGAAGAAGTCCCGGGCGCCGGCAAGGTGAAAGGTCCGCGCCGCCGGCTCCAGCCCGATGCCATAGGCATCGGCCTTCAGTACCGCGGCGGTGCGGGCAGCGCCCGAGCGCCGCGCCATGGCCCGCCAGTTGTCGGCCAGCGCCGACAGGTCGATGGTCAGGCGGGCGTGATCCTCGCCGGCGACGGGAAGGGTGGAGCGAACGGTGGCGTGATGCGAGCTCATGGCTCTGAGATACAGCCTGTGGATCATGCCGGCAATACATCCTTCGGCCGCATTGCCGGCGGCAGGGGCCGCCTCTATGGTGCGCGCAAAACGGGGAGGGGCATGCGGCTGCGGACAGGAACGATCTCATTGGCGCTGGCATTGATCGCCGCCGCGCTTCAGCCCGCCCGCGCGCGGGAGGCGCCGAGCGATGCCGATATGCGCGCGGCCCACGCCGCGCTGCTGGGCCTCGCGCAGGACGGGACGCTGCCGGAACGGGACGAGATGGCGGATGTCTATTATTCGATCGTCGACAATCCCGAAGCGCCGCGCCTCGTGACGCGGCTGGAGGTGTCCGGCGCGCCCTGCCGTGCCCGCGCCACCTCCGCCCTGCAATTTCCGGGAAAATGGGCGGTGTTGACGCTCGACCGGATCGATCTTGCCCGCGTCACCCGGGTGACGGCCTATGCCTCGGTCGACGACATGATCGCGGAGGCCAATCCGGTTCCCCTCGATTCGCCGGCGGCCCGGCAGGTCGTGCTGACGGGCGAGGGGCTCTTCTGCTCAAGCCGCCTGTCGCTCTCCGGCGGCGCGTCGCGGGATAGCTGCGCGGACAGGCTCGATCTTTCCATGATGGACGAGGAGCAGCAGGTCCGTGGCCGCAGCGCGCTGGCCATCGTCGCGGATTTCTGCAAGGCGCCGGCATTCCGCAAGCGGTGAGGCCGAGGCCTGCTTGCCGGAAAAATCACAGGAAAAGCAGCAGCCGGGCCTCCTCGCTACGCGGGGGAGGTGCCGGCAGGTTTCCTGCCGTCCGTCCCTTAATGGTCGTACTGGCTGAAGGACGGGTCCGCCAGGTCGGTGAAGCGCGTATATTCCGACTGGAAGGCGAGCTTCACCGTGCCGGTAGGCCCGTGACGCTGCTTGGCGATGATGACGTCGGCGGTGCCTTTCACCTTCTCGAACTGCATCTTCCATTCTTCGTATTTCGGATCGAACTCGTCGCGCGGTTCGAGATTCTTCACGTAATATTCCTCGCGGAACACGAAGAGCACCACGTCGGCGTCCTGCTCGATGGAGCCTGATTCGCGAAGGTCGGAGAGCTGCGGACGTTTGTCCTCGCGGCTTTCCACCTGGCGCGAGAGCTGCGAGAGCGCGATGATCGGCACGTTCAGCTCCTTGCCGAGCGCCTTCAGGCCCGTCGTGATCTGGGTGATCTCCTGCACGCGGTTGTCGCTCGACTTGCCCGAGCCGGTCATCAGCTGGATATAGTCCACCACGAGGCAATCGAGGCCGCGCTGGCGCTTGAGGCGGCGCGCGCGGGCGGAAAGCTGGGCGATCGAGATGCCGCCGGTCTGGTCGATATAGAGCGGCACCTTCTGCATCATTTGGCTGCAGGCGACGAGCTTTTCGAAATCGGCTTCGGAAATGTCGCCGCGGCGGATCTTCGAGGAGGAGACTTCCGTCTGCTCCGAGATGATGCGGGTGGCGAGCTGTTCGGAGGACATTTCGAGCGAATAGAAGCCGACGACGCCGCCGTTCTTCGCCTTGTACGACCCGTCCGCCTGCACTTCCGGTTCGTAGGAGGCGGCGATGTTGTAGGCGATATTGGTGGCAAGCGAGGTCTTGCCCATGCCGGGACGACCGGCGAGCACGATCAGGTCGGAGCGCTGCAGGCCGCCCATGCGGGCGTCGAGCGAATGGATGCCGGTGGAGATGCCCGACAGCGAGCCGTCGCGCTCGAAGGCGGCGCCTGCCATGTCGATGGCCTGCGCCACCGCGTCGTTGAAGGACTGGAAGCCGCCGTCGTAGCGGCCGGTCTCGGCGAGCTCGAAAAGCCGCCGCTCGGCGTCCTCGATCTGGTTTTGCGGCGGCATGTCGAGCGGCGCGTCATAGGCGATGTTCACCATGTCCTCGCCGATGGTGATCAGCGAGCGGCGCAGCGCCAGGTCGTATATCGCGCGGCCATAGTCTTCCGCGTTGATGATCGTCACCGCCTCGGAGGCAAGGCGGGCAAGATATTGCGGGATCGTCAGGTCGCCGACCTTGCCGTCGGCCGGCAGGTGCGTCTTCAGGGTGATCGTCGTCGCGATCTTGCCCATCCGGATCGTATCGCCGGCGAGCTCGTAGATCTTGCGGTGCAGCGGCTCGAAGAAATGGATGGGCTTCAAGAAATCGGAGACGCGGTAATAGGCGTCGTTGTTGACGAGGATGGCGCCCAGCAGCGCCTGCTCCGCCTCGACATTGTTCGGCGCTTCGCGATGATGCGGCTCCGTCGTGTCGCGACCGACCTGGCTCAGCTTGCGCACGGCATCGTTCATCGTTCCGAATCTCCCCGTCCTGTTTGTCGAAGCGCGGTGGTTTCGGACCTTTCCGGCCACGGGTCAAGCGGTTCCGACTCGGCCGATCCTTTAGACCCGGTGTTAGACTTTTCCACAGGCAGGCAGGACACAGCAAGCCCGGATTGCGCCGGGCCTGCTGACTTTCGGTTGACTTGGCGGGAAATCCTAGAGCGAGGCTTCCTGCGGGAATTGCCGCGCACCCCGCCGCTCACCCTTCGGGTTGCCCTCGTGCGCCCTGAGGCAATCCTCGCCGCGCCCGATATAGTCGCGCGTCAGCGGCACCGCCTGCTGGTCATGCGCAAGCTGGAGCTGGAAGACGACGAGGTTCTGCCAGCGGAAGGCGCTTTCCGAGGCGGCGAGATAGAACTCCCAGATCCGGCAGAACTTTTCGTCATAGAGCGCCTTGGCCTCCTCGCGCCGCGCCATGAAGCGCTCGCGCCAGTGGCGCAGCGTCTCGGCATAATGGAGGCGCAGGATCTCGACGTCCGTCACGGCAAGGCCGCTCTTTTCCACCGCCTGCATCACCTCCGAAAGGGCCGGGATATAGCCGCCCGGGAAGATATACTTCTCGATGAACGGATTGTTGGCGGAGGGCCGGTCCGTGCGGCCGATCGTGTGCAGCAGCATGACGCCGTCCCGCTTCAGGAGCGATGCGCTCTTCTTGAAGAAGGTCAGGTAATTTGGCCGGCCGACATGTTCGAACATGCCGACGGATACAACGCGGTCGAACAGGCCCTCGGTGTTGCGATAGTCCTGTAGCAGGAACTTCACCTCCCCCGAAAGCCCGGCATCGCTCGCCCGCTTCACGGCCAGGGCATGCTGCTCGTCGGAAAGGGTGACGCCCGTCACCTTGGCGCCGAGCTGGCGGGCGAGATAGAGCGCCATCCCGCCCCATCCGCAGCCTATATCGAGCACGTTCTGGCCCGGCCGGTTGATGTTGAGCTTGGAGGCGATGTGGCGCTTCTTGGCGAGCTGCGCCTCGTCCAGCGTCATGTCGGGCCGCTCGAAATAGGCGCAGGAATACTGCCGGTCCTCGTCGAGGAAAAGATCGTAGAGGGCGCCGGTGAGGTCGTAATGGTGCTGCACGTTCCTGCGCGAGCGCACGACGCTGTTCTTCTCGCGCGCCCAGCGGAAGAGGTAGCGCATGCGTTCGAGAAACCTGTTCCAGCCGGTATCGTAATATTTGAAGTCTGGATTGCCGGAAAAGATCGTCTTGAGGAAGCCGTACATGTCGCCTTCGACGATATCGATGTCCCCGGTGCCATAATAATGGCCGAGATAGTAGGCAGGGTCGAAGGCCAGACCCCAAAGGGCCTTCGTGCTGTTGATGCGCAGATGGACCGGGTTTCCGGTGCCGTCGCCGAAGCGGTGGCTGGTTCCGTCCGGATGGGTGATCGTCAGATTTCCGGTCTCGACGAGGCGGGAAACGAGAGCCTTTACAATGAATTTCATTCGGCAAACTCCGTCACGCTTAAAAACCTGGCGGAACGGGTCTTGGTCGGAAACCGGCCTGGGAAGCGGCCCGACCGCCAATCCAGTTTAACAAAACATAAATATTGACGTGGCGCGGAGGATTTCAAGCCGTGTTTTCTGGCCATCGGCGGATTGTGTCGAAACGCAATCCGCAAAAAAATGAGCCGGCGGAGCCGGCTCATTCTGTCTCAGGCTTCTTCGCCGTCGAGATCGGCGTCCGGATCGAAGAAGTCGCCCGGCTTGAGGGCGTCTTCGTCGACGCCGTAGATGGCGTCGGCCGAGGTGAGGCTTTCGCCCTTGGCCTGGCGCTCGGCTTCGTCGGCGGAACGGGCGACGTTCAGCTCGATCGAGATCTCGACTTCCGAATGCAGGTGCAGAATGACCTTGTGCAGGCCGATCGCCTTGATCGGGGTGTTGAGCTCGACCTGGTTGCGGCCGATGTTGAAGCCTTCGGCGGCAAGCGCCTCGATGATGTCACGGGCGGCGACCGAACCGTAGAGCTGGCCGGTTTCGCCGGCGGAGCGGACGACGACGAAGGACTTGCCGTCGAGCTGCTCGGCGACCTTCTGGGCTTCCGACTTGCGCTCGAGGTTGCGTGCTTCCAGGGTCGCGCGCTCGGATTCGAAGCGCTTCTTGTTGGCGTCGTTGGCGCGCAGCGCCTTGCCGAGCGGCAGCAGGTAGTTGCGGGCAAAGCCGTCGCGGACCTTCACGGTCTCGCCCATCTGGCCGAGCTTGGCGATGCGTTCGAGGAGGATGACTTCCATTTGGGGTTCCTTTCTTGGAAAGTTCAGCTGTTCTGGTTTTTCTTCTCCGCCGGGGTGGTGGGCGTCAGCGCGATGGCGCGCCGCGTGTCCAACAGGCCGAGGAGAAGGATGGCGAAGATCGGTATGGTGAAGACCAGCACCGAGAGATAGGCGAACCACAGGGCGAAGAGCCGCCACGGCTTGCCCCGCGTCCTGAAATGCAGGCTCGCGAAGCCGGCGAGCACGAAACCGGCCCCGAAGGTGCCGCAGACGAGCGCGCCGATGATCGCCGGCACGCCGCCGAGAAAGGCGGTGACGAGGCCGGCGAGGAAGAAGAAGATCGCATTGCGGTGCATGCGCAGTGTCGACGGCATGTCCTCGCGCGGGCGAAGACCGCGGCCGGAGACGCGCACGACGAAGGTCGCAAGGTAATAGGCCGCAAACAGCAGGAACACCCACAGCGCGCCCTGCACCAAGGGCAGCGCCAGCGCGAAGACCGACTTCAGCTGCGCAATGGCGGTAGCGTCGGGATTGTAGAGCGGTTCCTGCGCCTTCAGCGTCTCGATGACGATATCGACGAGCCGGCTCGCCATCTCGCCGTCATAGCCGACGATGGCGCCGACCGCGATCATGCCGAGTGTCACCATGACGGCAAGATGGGCAAGGATATTGGACAGCGGATACCAGGCCAGCGCATTGTCCGGGCCGCCCAGTTCGGAGGCGGGACGGGCGAGGTTGGCAAGATGGCTGAGCCAACCGGCCGGAATGAGCGTGATGATGACGATCAGCAGCGCGAAATGGGAGGAGACCAGCATCGAGGCCGTGGCACCGGCGGCAACGATCGCGATCAGCGCGCTCATATTGCCCCAGCCGAGGCCGGCGATCAGGATCGGAAGGGCGGACGCGGCGTAAAGCACGATCGCAAGCGACGACTGCGCATTCGCGCTCAGCGAGAGCAGCGCGGCGGTCACACCGGCGATGAGGCCGGTCGCAATCGAGGTTGGCGTCAGGGTCTTCACGGCTTCGCTGTCCTGTCCGATGAGACAGTTAGAGGAGTTTCCTGACATATAGGTTCAGGATCGTCTCCCCAACATGGGATTTTGGCCTCGAAGGGCCGGCGGCTCCGATCCGCGCCCAACGCGGAAGGGAAAGGGGAAGGCGGCATGCCGTCTTCCCCGGAGCCAGCATCCCGGCCCGACGTCGAGTCAGGCCCGGGCATCGCGTCCTTACGCTACGACGTAGGGCAGCAGGCCGAGGAAGCGGGCACGCTTGATCGCCTTGGCGAGTTCGCGCTGCTTCTTCTGGGAAACGGCCGTGATGCGGGATGGAACAATCTTGCCGCGCTCGGAGATGTAACGCGACAGAAGACGGACATCCTTGTAGTCGATCTTCGGAGCGTTCGCGCCCGAGAAGGGGCAGGTCTTGCGGCGGCGGTGGAACGGACGGCGTGCCGGAGCGGAAGAAATATCAGCCATTGTCTTAAGTCTCCTTCAGCTTCGATTACGCGCGGTCTTCGCGGGCCGGACGGTCGCCGTCGCGGCGCGGCGGACGGTCGCCGTCGCGGCGCGGGCCGCGATCGCCGAAGTCGCGGCGCGGGCCGCGGTCGTCGCCGTCACGGCGCGGACGGTCGTCGCGGTCGCGCTTCTGCATCATGGCCGACGGGCCTTCCTCGTGGGCTTCCACGGCGATGGTCATGTAACGAAGGATGTCTTCGTTGATGCGCATCTGGCGTTCCATCTCATGGATGGCGGCGGCCGGGGCATCGATGTCCATCAGCGCGTAATGCGCCTTGCGGTTCTTCTTGATGCGGTAGGTGAGGGACTTGAGGCCCCAGTTCTCGATCCGGCCGACCTTGCCGCCGTTCGCTTCGATCACGCCCTTGTACTGTTCGACGAGAGCGTCGACCTGCTGGGCGGACACGTCCTGGCGGGCCAGGAATACATGTTCGTAAAGAGCCATGTGGCTTTGCCTTTCTTGCGTTTGATCCATCACCCGAAACCGGCGCCAAGCCTCAACGACAGTTCTCAGGGGCAAAGCCCGGGCAAGAAAAGCGTATCATCCAGACGGTCGAGAGCGGAGACACGGGAGGCCGGAGCCCTTGGCTCCAAACGGCAAAATCCGAGGATTTGCCGGCCCTCCGTTCAGCCACCAGCCGGCGACCCGGGTGTTTTGAACAGCGCGCTTATACGTATTTTTCGGCGGAACGCAAGGCCTCGGGCGCAAAACCAGGCGAGTTCGGGCCGGATTGGAACCAAAACGGACAAGCCGCGTTGTTCCAACCGATCCAAACCAGATGGAGTGACAGTCATGCAAGACCCTAACCTTGTCAATCGTCCCCCGGAAGGTCGCCCCCCGGAAGACCGCGGCCCGACCGTCGTCAATCAGAGCGGAGGAAGTGGCACGGGTGGCTGGGCGGTGGCCGTGATCCTGGCAGTCCTCGTCGCCGTGGGCATCTTCTATTTCGTCGGCAGCGGCACGCCGGGCGACGGCGTCGATCCGAACGCCAATACCTCGGCGATCGGCACGCAGGAAACCGCACCGGCCGGTGGTGCCGATAGCGGCACCCAGCCCCTGCAGACCCAGCCGAGCGGCGGCCAGCCGGCCGAAGGCGGCGCGTCGACCACCCCGTAACGCCGCGAGCGTGGGGCACGGGCAATCCTTGGATGGATTGCGTGAGGAGAAAACCCGCCGGAAACGGCGGGTTTTCTCGTTTTCAGGAAAGAAGCGGCGCTCAAATCGGCGCGGGATGGAGCCTGTGTATGCGCCGAAGGCCGTTGATCACGTCGTCCGAAAGCGTCAGATCTGCCGCAGCGATGTCCGTCTTCAACTGGGCCATCGTGGTCGCGCCGATGATGACGGAGGCCATGAAGGGCCGCGTCAGGCAGAAGGCGAGGGCCATCTGGGCCGGATCGATCCCGTGCGCCTTCGCGAGCTCCACATAGGCGCGCACCGCCGGCTCCTGCAGCGGCTGGTAGCGGCCGCCGAGGTCGCCGTTTGTCGTCAGGCGCGAGCCTTCCGGCCGGGCACCGTCGAGATATTTGCCGGTGAGAAGGCCGGCGGCGAGCGGCGAATAGGCAAGAAGCCCGACATCCTCGTAATACGAAAGTTCCGCAAGATCGAGGTCATGGGTCCGGTAGAGCAGGTTGTACTCGTTCTGGATCGAGGCGACGCGCGGCAGGCCCTTCTGCTCGGCGAGCTTCAGCAGTTGCATCGTGCCCCAGGCCGTGTCGTTGGAAAGGCCGAGCGCGCGCACCTTGCCCGCTTTCACCAGCTCGCCGACGGTCTCAAGGGTCTCCAGAAGATCTGCGGTGACTTTCTCCCGATCCCGTTTCGACGGATCGTAGGTCCAGGCGTTGCGGAAATGGTAGTGGCCGCGGTTCGGCCAGTGGAGCTGGTAGAGGTCGACATAATCGGTCTTGAGGCGGGCAAGACTGTTGTCGATGGCTTCCAGGATGCCGGCGCGGGAGATGGGCGCCCCGCCGCGGATGTAGGGACGGCCGGAACCGGCGACCTTCGAGGCGAGGATGATCTTGTCGCGGTTGCCGCGCGCCTTCAGCCAACTGCCGATGAAGCGTTCGGTATCGCCGTAGGTTTCGGAAGAAAGCGGCGTCGTCGGATAGAGTTCCGCCGTATCGATGAAGTTGACGCCTTGAGAAAGCGCGTAGTCGAGCTGGTCGTGGGCTTCCTGCTCGCTGTTCTGCGAGCCCCAGGTCATCGTGCCGAGGCAGATCTCCGACACGCTGATGCCGGTCCGGCCGAGCGGATTGTATTTCATGTAAGGGAAATCCTGTTGCGGGAACGGCGCGAATTTAGGCCGCTCCCCGCGAAGTGCAAGTCTGAGCGGGCGATTCCCTGTGTGCAGGCCGCGGATTTGGCGAATCCGGGACGATCGGGACGGGCGCTGCGCCTTGACTCGTGCGGCCGGAATGTGAATGGAAAGGGAAACAGCAGACGGGAGACCCCCCTATGAGCGTAGCATTCACCTTCCCCGGCCAGGGCAGCCAGGCCGTCGGCATGGGCAAGGATCTCGCGGAAGCCTTCCCCGAGGCACGCGCGGTTTTCGCGGAAGTCGACGAAGCGCTCGGCCAGAAGCTCTCCACCATCATGTTCGAGGGACCGGAAGAAACGCTGACGCTGACGGCGAATGCCCAGCCCGCGCTGATGGCGGTCTCCATCGCCGTCATGCGTGTTCTGGAGGCGCGCGGCCTTTCCCTGAAGGATCAGGTTTCCTACGTCGCCGGCCATTCGCTCGGCGAATATTCCGCTCTCTGCGCCGCCGGCACCTTCTCGCTTGCCGATACGGCCCGGCTCCTGCGCATCCGCGGCAACGCCATGCAGTCGGCCGTGCCGGTTGGCGAGGGTGCCATGGCCGCTATCATCGGCCTGGAACATGCCGATGTCGAAGCCGTCTGCGAGGAGGCTGCCGCCGGCGGCGTCTGCCAGATCGCCAATGACAATGGCGGCGGCCAGCTCGTTATTTCCGGCTCCAAGCCGGCCGTCGAGGTCGCGGCAAGGCTCGCCACGGAAAAGGGCGCCAAGCGCGCACTGATGCTCTCCGTCTCCGCTCCCTTCCATTCCGCCCTGATGGCGCCGGCGGCCGACGCCATGCGCGAGGCGCTGGCGGGTGTCGCGGCGAAGGCGCCGGTCGTGCCGGTGGTTGCGAATGTGCGCGCCGCGCCGGTCAGCGACCCGCAGGAGATCGTCCGCCTGCTCGTCGAGCAGGTCACCGGCCAGGTGCGCTGGCGCGAGACGGTGGAATGGTTCGGCAGGAACGAGGTCACCACGCTTTATGAAGTGGGCTCGGGCAAGGTGCTGACCGGACTTGCCCGTCGCATCGACAAGTCCGTCACCGGCATCGCGGTCAACACGCCGGCCGATATCGACAGCGCGCTGGCCGCGCTCATCGGCTGATTTGAAGGCGAACGGCGAATAGAAAAGGCTGCCGCTACGATCGCTCTTAACGCTATTGGCTACGTCCAGTTCGCCATCCCGCTCAACGCAAGAGGACCCGCACCATGTTTGATCTTTCCGGCCGCAAGGCTCTCGTCACCGGCGCTTCCGGCGGCATCGGCGAAGAGATCGCCCGCATCCTGCATGCCCAGGGCGCTATCGTCGGCCTGCACGGCACCCGCGTCGAAAAGCTCGAAACGCTGGCCAACGAACTGGGCGAACGGGTCCGGATCTTTCCGGCGAACCTGTCGGACCGGGCCGAGGTCAAGGCGCTCGGCGAAAAGGCCGAGGCCGAGCTCGGCGGCGTCGACATCCTCGTCAACAATGCCGGCATCACCAGGGACGGCCTGTTCGTGCGCATGAGCGACGACGACTGGGATGCCGTACTCGAGGTAAACCTCACCGCCGTCTTCCGCCTGACGCGCGAGCTGACGCACCCGATGATGCGCCGCCGCTACGGCCGCATCGTCAACATCACTTCCGTCGTCGGCGTCACCGGCAATCCGGGCCAGGCGAACTACTGCGCCGCGAAAGCCGGCATGATCGGCTTCACCAAGTCGCTGGCCCAGGAGATCGCGACCCGAAACGTCACGGTCAATTGCGTCGCGCCCGGCTTCATCGAAAGTGCGATGACCGGCAAGCTCAACGACAAGCAGAAGGAAGCCATCATGAGCGCCATTCCCATGAAGCGCATGGGCACCGGCGCGGAAGTCGCTTCCGCCGTCGCCTATCTCGCTTCGTCGGAAGCGGCCTATATGACGGGCCAGACGCTGCATGTGAACGGCGGCATGGCGATGATCTGAGAATGGCTCAAGCGCCCGGCGAAACAGCATAAATTGCATGTTGACCGCTGGTGTGCCGGCCATTTTCGCACTTTGCGGCAGACATAAACCGTGTTAATCGGGCCATGACTGCCAGCAGTCGACGGGCAAATGCCTGAGCGATCAGGCGATATGGAACAGTATCGCGAGACGCCGCATTGCCAGTTGAAGGGATTGCCGGATGTGTTCTTGAGGCACATCGGGCGCGTTGAGTGTCCGGTGCCGTGACAGGCACCGATCAAAATCAAAGGTCGAGGAATCCGACATGAGCGATATCGCAGAACGCGTAAAGAAAATTGTCATTGATCATCTGGGCGTTGACGCCGAAAAGGTCAGCGAAGGCGCAAGCTTCATCGATGATCTTGGCGCGGACTCGCTCGACACCGTCGAACTGGTCATGGCGTTCGAAGAAGAATTCGGCGTCGAGATCCCCGATGATGCCGCCGACTCGATCCTGACGGTCGGCGACGCCGTCAAGTTCATCGAGAAGGCCCAGGCCTGATCGACCGTTCCGGCAGGCCGCCCTCGGGCGGCCTGCCTTGGTCCGCCTGACGGGCCGCACCTCCTCTTGGGGCAACGATATAGAATTCTATAGGGTGGATCGCGAACGATGAGGCGTGTCGTTATCACGGGTACCGGCATGGTATCTCCGCTCGGCTGTGGCACGGACGTTACCTGGAGCCGGCTTCTGGAGGGCCGCAGCGGCGCCGCAAGGGTCACCGCTTTCGAGGTCGAGGATCTCCCCGCGAAGATCGCCTGCTCCATACCGCTCGGCGACGGTTCCGACGGCACCTACAATGCCGAACAGTGGATGGAGCCGAAGGAACAGCGCAAGGTCGATCCCTTCATCGTTTACGCCGTCGCGGCTGCCGACATGGCACTGGCCGATGCCGGCTGGCATCCCAAGTCCGACGAGGACCAGATCGCAACCGGCGTGCTCATCGGCTCCGGTATCGGTGGCCTCGAAGGCATCGTCGAGGCGGGCTACACCCTTCGCGACAAGGGTCCGCGCCGCGTCTCGCCCTTCTTCATTCCCGGCCGCCTGATCAACCTTGCCTCCGGCCAGGTCTCCATCAAGCACAAGCTGCGCGGCCCGAACCATTCCGTCGTCACCGCCTGCTCGACCGGCGCGCACGCCATCGGCGATGCCAGCCGCCTGATCGCGCTCGGCGATGCCGATGTCATGGTGGCTGGCGGCGCCGAATCGCCGATCTGCCGCATCGCGCTTGCCGGCTTTGCCGCCTGCAAGGCGCTCTCGACGGAGCGCAACGACGACCCGACCGCCGCCTCGCGCCCCTATGACCGCGACCGCGACGGCTTCGTGATGGGCGAGGGCGCCGGCATCGTCATCCTGGAAGAGCTGGAACATGCAAAGGCCCGCGGCGCGAAGATCTATGCCGAAGTCGTCGGCTACGGCCTTTCGGGCGATGCCTACCACATCACCGCGCCGTCGGAAGACGGCGATGGCGCCTATCGCTGCATGCAGATGGCGCTGAAGCGCGCCGGCATTCCGGCAAGCGAGCTGGACTACATCAATGCCCACGGCACGTCCACCATGGCCGATACGATCGAGCTCGGCGCCGTCGAGCGCCTCGTCGGCGATGCCGCCTCGCGCGTTTCCATGTCGTCCACCAAGTCGGCCATCGGCCATCTGCTCGGCGCGGCCGGCGCGGTCGAGGCGATCTTCACGGCGCTGGCGATCCGTGACAATATCGCACCGCCGACGCTGAACCTCGACAATCCCGATGTCGAGACCGCGATCGACCTGGTGCCCCACAAGGCCCGCAAGCGCGAGATCAACGTGGCGCTGTCCAACTCGTTCGGTTTCGGCGGAACGAACGCATCGCTGGTTCTCAAGCGCTACGCCTGATCCCGCCGGGGCCTTCGCCCCGGCACGCCGCACACACCTGAACGCGAAGAGCGGGTCATCCCTGCTTTTGCCGTATTGCTCTGCTGAACACGTCGGGCAATACCCGAACCACGAGGACAGTCCGTGAGCGACACGAACGAACCCGGCGAGACGCAGTTTGGCCGTGGCGAGGCTTCCGGCCAGCCGCGCATCATCCCCAAATCCGCCAGCGAGGCCCTTCGGCCGGAACAGGTGCCGCAGCCGCCGAGCCGTCGCCGCTCGCGCAAGGCGCGCAGCCAGATCGTCATCTTCCTGAATTTCGTCATGACCGTGGTCGTCTTCGCGACGATCATCGGCATCGGCATCTTCTATTACGGCGTGAAGAGCTACGAAGAGCAGGGGCCGCTGGAGGCTAACACGAATTTCATCGTGCGCGGCGGCGCCGGCACGAACGAGATCGCAGCCAATCTCGAGCGAAACAACATCATCACCGACAGCCGCGTCTTCCGTGTCCTCTCGCGCATCTATCTCGACGGCGAGACGCTGAAGGCCGGTGAATATGAGATCAAGGCCGGCGCCTCGATGCGCGAGATCGTCGAATTGCTGAAATCGGGCAAGTCGATCCTCTACAGCGTCTCCGTGCCGGAGGGGCTGACCGTCAAGCAGGTGTTCAAGCGTCTTTCGGACGACCCGGTGCTCGAAGGCGATCTGCCGTCCGATCTTCCGGCCGAGGGCTCGCTGATGCCCGATACCTACAAGTTCTCGCGCGGCACCAAGCGTGCGGACATCCTCCAGCAGATGGCGACGGCGCAGAAGAACCTCGTCGATCAGATCTGGGAGCGCCGCGACGACAACCTGCCGATCGCAACGCGCGAGGAATTCGTCACGCTCGCTTCCATCGTCGAGAAGGAGACGGGCAGGGCCGACGAGCGGCCGCGCGTCGCCTCGGTGTTCCTGAACCGGCTGGAAAAGGGCATGCGCCTGCAATCCGACCCGACGATCATCTACGGCATCTTCGGCGGCGACGGAAAGCCGGCCGATCGCCCGATCTACCAGTCGGACCTCGAAAAGCAGACGCCGTTCAACACCTATGTCATCAAGGGCCTGCCGCCGACGCCGATCGCCAATCCGGGCCGCGCGGCGCTGGAGGCGGTGGCCAATCCCTCTCGCACGCCGGACCTTTATTTCGTCGCGGACGGCACGGGCGGCCACGTCTTCGCCGAGACGCTCGACGAGCACAACCAGAATGTCCGACGCTGGCGCAAGCTCGAAGCGGAGAAGGCCGCTGCCGCCGCCAAGGAGGCGGAAGGGGCGACCGCCGCACAGTGAAATGCCTGTTGCCGGCACGCTGAAAGATGCCTCTCCATAACGGAGCGGGGTCGCCTACGGCTTGCCCGGCATTCTCACGGGAAGGCAAGCTCTGGCTATCTTCCCTTGCGGGGAGATGGCGGGTAGTGGAGAGGGTTTCCTTCGATCCTCCCCCGCCGGATGAGGGGTTCTGCCGGCCGAAGCTTTGATGTGGATCGCCGTGCGATCCCGCCGCTTGCCGGTTTCCATCCCCGAAAAACTGCTTCACTTTAGATGGACGATCCCGCACAGGCTGCCCGTGCGGTCCGGCGCCGTTTGACGGCCGCCACTGGAGGATGACATGACATTGCAATCGATGACCGGCTTTGCGCGGGTCGAGGGAACGAGCGGCCGCACCCGCTGGGCCTGGGAACTGCGCTCGGTCAACGGCAAGGGGCTCGATCTGCGTCTTCGCCTGCCGCCCGGTTTCGAGGCGCTGGAGGCGGATGTTCGACGTCTTGCCGGCGAGGCCTTCGCGCGCGGCAATCTCCAGATCGGCCTTGCCGCCAGCGTCGCCGAAGCGCAGGTCGAGGCGGTGGTGAATCAGGGCGCGCTTTCCGCCGTGCTGGCACTGCGCGAGCAACTGGCGGGCATGGTCGACCCCGCGCCGCTGAAGCTCGATACGCTGGTTTCCATGCGCGGCGTCGTCGATTTCCGCGAGGTGGAGGAGAGCGAGGCGGAGCGCGCCGCGCGGGATGCCGACATTCGCACCGGTTTTGCCGAAGCGGTCCGCTGTCTCGCGGCGATGCGGCGCAAGGAGGGTGCGGCGCTGGCCGGCGTGCTGCTCGGTCAGGTCGCACGCATCGAGGCGCTGACGGAGACGATCGAGGCCGATCCGTCGCGAAGCGTCTCGGCGATCGCCGAAAGGCTTGCCACCCAGGTGGCCATGCTGATGCAGGGCGGAACGGCGCTCGATCGCGACCGGCTGCACCAGGAAGCGGCGCTGCTGGCGACCAAGGCGGATCTGCGCGAGGAGATCGACCGCCTGAAGGCGCATGTCCGCGCGGCGCGTGAGCTGATCGCCGAAGGCGGTCCTATCGGCCGCAAGCTGGATTTTCTCGCACAGGAATTTAACCGGGAATCGAATACGATCTGTTCCAAGTCGAACGCGGCTGCTGTAACGGCTGCGGGTATCGAATTGAAGGTCGTCATCGACCAGTTCAGGGAACAGGTCCAGAATCTGGAGTAGGCCATGGCCGAGCCGTCGAAGCATATCCAAATCGAACGCCGCGGGCTCATGCTCGTCATCTCCTCGCCGTCGGGCGCCGGCAAGTCGACCATTGCCCGCAACCTGCTCGAGGCCGATCCCGGCCTCAGCCTCTCGGTGAGCGTCACCACGCGCCAGCGCCGGGCGAGCGAGATCGCCGGCCGGCATTACCATTTCATCACCCACCGGGAATTCGAGCGCCTGCGCGACAGCGACGCCCTGCTCGAATGGGCCGAGGTGCACGGCAATTTCTACGGCACGCCGCGCGCGCCGGTGGAGGAGGCGATGGCCGTCGGCCGCGACATGCTCTTCGACATCGACTGGCAGGGTGCCCAGCAACTTCAGGAAAAGATGCCGGCCGACGTCGTCTCGATCTTCATCCTGCCGCCCTCGATGACGGAACTGCAATCGCGCCTGCATCGCCGCGCGGAGGATACGGAGGAGGTGATCCAGACGCGCCTTGCCAATTCCTGCGCCGAGATCGAGCACTGGCGGGAATACGATTATGTCATCCTCAACGACGACCTCTCCATCGCCTTCGACGCGGTGCAGAGCATCGTGAAGGCCGAGCGCCTGCGCCGGGACCGGCGGCATGGATTGTTCGATTTCGTGACGAAGCTGGTGACGGAAAAGCCGGTTTTGTAGGTCCGACCCCGAACTTGCCCCTCACCCTAACCCTCTCCCCGCAAGCGGGAGAGGGGACTTGCCCCACGAATGGGTATTGGTTGGGGAAACCGGCGCGGCATATCCCTTCGCCCCGCTTGGGGGAGAAGGTGGCCGGCAGGCCGGATGAGGGGCTGATCCCTAAACCTTACAGTGCGTTGGCCAGCCGCACGAACTCTTCCACGCTCAACGTCTCCGCCCGCCGCTGCGGGTCGATCCCCGCGCGCGCGAGCAGCGTCTCGCCGCCGAGCGACTTGACGCTCTGGCGCAGCATCTTGCGGCGCTGGCCGAAGGCGGCGGCGGTGACGCGTTCGAGCTTGCCGACATCGCAGGGCAGCGGATCGGCGATCGGCACGAGATGCACGACGGAGGACGTGACCTTCGGCGGCGGGGTGAAAGCCTGGGGCGGCACGTCGAAGGCCATGCGGGCATCGGTGCGCCAGCCGCAGAGCACACCGAGACGGCCGTAATGATCGTCATCCTCCGAGGCCACGATGCGCAGGCCCACCTCGCGCTGGAACATCAGCGTCAATGATTCCCAGAAGGGCGGCCACGTCTTCGGCTGAAGCAGCCAGTTGACGAGAAGCTGCGTGCCGACATTGTAGGGCAGGTTGGCGATGATGCGCACCGGCTCTCCCGGCGCCAATGCCTCGAAATCCGTCTTCAGCGCGTCGCCCTCGATGACGGTGAGGCGGCCGGGATAGTGATCGGCGATCTCGGCGAGTGCCGGCAGGCAGCGCGCATCGCGCTCGATGGCGATCACGCGCTTGGCGCCCAGCGCCAGAATCGCCCGCGTCAGGCCGCCGGGGCCGGGGCCGACCTCGATGACCGTGTGGTTCTCGATCAGGCCGGCGGTGCGGGCGATCTTCTGGGTCAGGTTGAGGTCCAGCAGAAAATTCTGACCGAGCGCCTTCTTCGCGTCGAGCCCATGGCGCTGGATGACCTCGCGCAGCGGGGGGAGTCCGTCGAGCGCGGCCATCAGCCGGCCTGCCTTTCATGCCGGGCGAGTTCCCCGGCGAGGCGGAGGGCGGCGAGCAGGCTGTCGGGCCGGGCGATGCCCTTGCCGGCAATGGCGAAGGCGGTGCCATGGTCCGGCGAAGTGCGGATGAAGGGCAGGCCGAGCGTCGCATTGACGGAATCGTCGAAGCCCAACGCCTTGGCGGGTATCAGCGCCTGATCGTGATACATGCAGAGCGCCACGTCATAGGTGGCGCGGGCGGCGTCGTGGAACATCGTGTCGGCCGGCAGGGGGCCGACGGCGTCGATGCCGGCCGCTTTCAGACGTTCGATGGCGGGGCGGACGATCGCGTCATCCTCAAGGCCGAGGGCTCCGCCTTCGCCGGCATGCGGGTTGAGCCCGGCAACGGCAAGGCGCGGGCGGGCAATTCCGAACCGCACGCGCAGGTCCCGCTCCGTGACCGTTGCCGTCTCGACGATCAGCTCCTCCGTCAAGGCTCCGGGCACATCCTTCAGCGGAATATGGATCGTGACGGGCACGCTGCGAAGCCTGGGGCCGGCCAGCAGCATGACGGGCAGGGCTCGCTTGCCCGTCGCCTTTTCCGCGATGTCGGCGAGAAATTCCGTATGTCCGGGAAAGCCAAAGCCGGCATCATAGAGCACGGCCTTGGCGATGGGATTGGTGACGACGGCGCCGGCGCGGCCGGCCATCGTCAGCGCGACCGCGGTCTCGATCGCACCGGTAATGGCACCGGCATTGCCGGAATCGGGCACGCCCGGAACCACAGGCGCGGCACAGTCGGAGGCAAGGACCGGCAAGGCATCGGGGAAGAGAGCGGCGGCCGTTTCCGGCTCCGCGGCTTCAACGGCGATATCGATGTCGAGAAGGGCGGCGCGCGCGCGCAGCGCCCCGGCATCGCCGATATAGAGGAAGGGCGGGAGGGAAAGCGTCTTGCGGGACGCCCAGAGGGCAAGCGTGATGTCCGGCCCGATTCCCGCCGGATCCCCCATGGTCAGCGCCAGCGGGGGGATGTCTGTCGTGGTCATGGAAGCCTGCCGGTTGGAGAGAGCGGCCGGGCACGCCCCGGAAGAGATCGTGACCGGACCGGAATTCAGCGTTCGGTGATCGTTGCCTTCTTGCGCAGTTCGGCAAGATACTTGCGGCTGTTCTCGTCGTTTTCGCCGGTCTTGGCCTTGCTCAGGTCCTCGGCGCGGAAGACCATCTCGGCGGCCACGTCGTCATTGACCTCGCGCTTCTTGCAGATGGCGAGATATTCGACGCCGCGCTCGGTGACGCGCGTGCCGGTGGTCATGCCGTTTGCCTTTTCGACGAGCGGCTTCCAGTCCTCCGGCATTTCAGGCGCCAGAACGCGGCCGAGATCGCGGATCGAGACGTCGCGCATGGTCGCGGCGAAGACCTTCGCCTGATCGCAGCCCGGGAATTTCGAGCGCGATGCTTCCGCCTCCTGCTTGCGCTTGCCGAGAATGGCGTTGCGGCGCTTCTCCGGCACGACGAAGATGACCTGCTTTAGGAAATATTCGGTCGTGACCGGCTTCTGGCCGCCGTTCTCCTGCATGCGCTGGACGAGCGTCTTGCTGTCGTTCGAGCGGCCGTAGCGGGCGTTCACGACGCGCGGCCAGCTCATCTGAATGGCGATATACTGCTTGAAATGGTCGACGCCGACGCCGGCGCGGCCGAGGATGTCGGCCATCTGCTGCGCCGAAAGCTTGTTGGAGGCGGCAAAGCGCGCATAGGCGGCATCCACTTCCGCGCTGCTGACGGAGGCCTTGACGCGCAGGATCTCGGCGCGTTTCAGCGCCTCGTCGATCATCTGCTCGCGGGCCATGGCGCGAAGATTGCCCTTGGCGCGCTGCAGACGCAGGAAGGCGACGCGGCGTTCGACATCGCCCGACGTGACCGGCGTGTTGTTGACGACGGCGATGACCGAACTTGCCGCCTGAACCGTGCCGGCCGGCACCGCGATCGTCACGGCGGCCGCCAGAGCCATGCCCATCGTCATGGAGCGCACAAGAGAGTGTCTGCCCATCATGCCAGTCCCTTTCCCAAACCCATTTTGCGCGCGACGGCTCCGTCCGGACGGAACCATCCACCCGCGCGATATTCCCGCATGTGCATAATACATGCGGCCAAAGGATGACAAGAGCGACCCGGCAGCCTATTCGAAGCCGTTCAGCGTCGTATCGCCGACGCGGATGTCGCCGAGCGTGCGGAACATCAGCCTCGCGCCGATCGACCAGTCGTTCGCCGTCGTGCCGGATTTGTCGCGCGTCTGCTCGTAGACGATCGAGAAGACCGTATCGCGATCGTCATAGGAGAAGCCTATGCCGTTGCGCGAAAGGCTCTGGCTGTTGATGTCGTAGGTCAGCGAGCCGAACACGGACCAGTAGTCCTCGAACTTGAAGGCGGCGGCGCTCTGGATTTCGCTGGCATTCTTCGGCAGGCCGTAGAGCGGCTGTGCGGCGATGCGCGTATAGGTGATTTCCGTCTCGAAGCGGGCGCCGTCGAAGCGCAGCGACGTGTCGGAACGGCGCAGCGACAGGTCGTCCTTGTCGAGGCGGGCGCTGTGGGCGAGCGACAGGCCGTTCGGCAGGTCTATGCCGGCCATGCCGACATAGTCGGAGGAATCCGTCTCCAGCCCGGAATTGGCGCCGGCATTCACGAGGTCGGGCGTGGCGAAGGAGTTCACGCCGCCGAGATGGAACGACTGGCCGACGATCGAGCGCAGGCGCAGGCCGTTGTCGAAGGTGCCGGTATAGCGCAGGCCCACATTGGCGCGCGAGCCGCCCTCGATACGGTCGAAGCCCGAGAACTTGTCGCGCTCGAAGAGATTGGTGGCGTCGAAGACGAAACTCTGGGCATCCTCGTTCGGCAGGCCGCCGGGATGATCCTCGTCGGGCCGCAGATAGATCTGCGCGATCGGTTCGAAGAGGTGGGTGCTGTAGTCGGTCGTCGCCAGGATCGGGTAGCGCGCCTCCAGCCCGGCCGTCAGCATGGAGCGGGTGGCGCTGTTGTCGTTCACATAGTCACCGGCATAGCGGGGGCCGGGGTCGCCCATGTCGAGACGGTGGATGTCGCCGCGCGCCGCCAGGAGCGGGGTCAGCACAAGTCCGCCCGGCGCGATGAACTGGCGCTTCCATTCCACTTCGCTCGTCAGCCGCGTCGTGCCGCCGGCAAGGCCGCGGAAGCGGTCGTTGCCGCGCACGCTATAGGCGTCGCGAAGATCGCGTTCGACATTGGTGATGTTGGTCGTGATGGAAAGCTCGCCGCCGAAAACCGGCTGCGGCACGATATATTCGTGGTCCAGCGTCTGGGCGATGGCCTGCTTGCGTTCCAGGCGATCCTGCGGGTCGGCATCCTGCACGTCGAAATAGAAGGAGCGCAGGTCGAAGACGTTGCGGTCGCCGAGGCCGGTCAGATAGGCCTGGTTGACGTGGATGCGGTCCTTCAGGCCTTCCAGATTGTAGGTACGCGAGAAGTTGTTGTCCGTCTGCATCATCACATCCCAGCCAAAGGCCCAGCGGGGATTGATCTTGAAGCGCCCCTCGGAGGCGACCATGCCGCGGAAATCGTCACGGCGATCGCTTGTGCCGGGGGAGAAGACACGCGGGTTCCACTGGTCGATGCCCGCCGCGCGCAGCGTGATCTGGCCGTTGTGGAAGCGCTTGCGGAATTCACCTTCCAGAAGGAAGCCCTGGCGGGTGAGGACGGTCGGCGAGATCGTCGCGTCCATATCCGGGGCAATGGCGAAATAATAGGGCGTCGTGATGCCGAGGCCGAGCTTCTGCTCGTAGCTGAAGCGCGGGAAGAGGAAGCCGGACTTGCGCCTGACCGTGTGGTCCGGCACTTCGAGCACGGGAATATAGGCGATCGGCTTGCCGAACATCTCGAAGCGGGCGCGTTCGAGGCGAATGGTATGGGTGCGGCCGTTCTGCACCACGCGCTCGGCCTTGATCTGCCACAGCGAACGGTGCGTCGGATCGGTGGCGCAGGGCGTGCAGGCGGTATAGACGGCGTGGTTGAGGATCATCTCCTCGCCGTTGACGCGCTCGCCGCTGGTCGCCGCCAGTTTGGTGAGGTCGGTGGTCTCGATGCGCAGCGCATTGATGAAGCCGTTGGCGAAATCGTCCGACAGCTCCATCTGGTCGCCATAGACGCGGTTGCCGGTCGGCTCGATCAGTTCGATATTGCCGAGGGCGGTCAGCTGGCCGGTCTTCTGGTTGTACTCGACCTGGCGGGCGACGAGCTTGTAGCCGCCATAGTTGATCTGCACCGCACCGCGGGCGATCACCTTCTCGGTGTCCTTGTTATAGATGAGCTCGTTGGCCGCCAGGAGCAGCTTGGCATCATCCGGGATGTTCGGTTCCATCGACCGGATGTCGGGCGCCTGCGCCCGGGCGGGGAGCGCGGAGGCGGGTACGATGGCGCAAACGGCCGCACCTGCAAGCAGGGCGGCTTTCAACCACCTGTTCTTCTTGCGGTCGCCTGCCGCCACTAGCCGTCCTCCTGATGCAGAAGTATGGTCGCCCCAAGGGACATTGCGACGACCACGGGGAGCCAGGCCGCAACGAACGGAGGAACAACACCGCTGCTTCCGAATGCTTTCACAAGCACGGTGACGACATAAAGCATGAAGCCGGACAGGATTCCACCCAGAATCACCGCACGCGATTGATTAAACCGGCTAAATTTTAACGATACACAGGCTGCGATCAGCGTCATGGCAACGAGGAGCAGCGGCAGCGACAGCATGGAATGGAACTGCGTTTCCATCGCGTCGGTGGGGAATCCGAAGGACTTTGCCGCCTCGATCTTCCGTCCAAGGCTCAAAAAGGGAATGGATTCAGGCTTTTCGAGGCTCTCCTGGATGAACTCCCGTTTCAGGTTGGTACGAACCTGCGCCTCTTCGAGACGAACCGGCAATTCGCCGTTGCGCGTCTCGTGCACGTTCTTAAGCAACCAGTAACCATCTTCCAAAGTTGCCGAATCGGCATCCTGCCGGAGCACGATGCGCCCGTCGGGATCGAAGTGGATGACGGTGACGTTCAAAAGGCGTGTGCCATCGTCGAGCAAGGCCTTCGCGCCGATGATCGCCTGGTCGTTGCCGTAGATCTGGCGGATCCATGGAACGGCGTTTTCGGCCCGCGCGCCATTCGCGCCCCAGCCGGCCTCCAGTTCCTGCGCCTTCTTGGCGCCCCAGGCGGCGATCGGGTTGATGGCGAGAACCGAAAGCACCCCGAAGAGGAAGGCGCCGACGACGAAGGGACGCAGGAACTGCCAGACGGAAATACCGGCCGCGCGGGTGACGACCAGTTCGTATCGCCGGTTGAGCGAGATCAGCGCGGCCATGCCGGCAAAGAGCGCGACGAAGGGAACGGTCTGCATCAGGATGGTCGGGATGCGCAGCGCCGTCACCAGGAAGCCGCTGGTCAGCGTATAGCCCGGCAGCGTGCCGACGCGGTTCGCCATCTCGCTGAAATCGATGATGAAAATCAGCGAGAAGATGCCGAGCAGGAACCAGACCGTGGTGAGGATGTAGCGGCGGAAGAAATAGAGGCCGAGCGTCGGGATCATGGCGTGCCGCTCCCACCGGCGGAGGGTGGTGCCGCCCGCGTCAAGCGCGCCAGCAGCCGGTCGCGCAGATCCGTCAGCCGGTCGCCGAAGGTCACCGGGATGTCGAGGCTCTTGTTGCGTCCGAGATAACGGATCGCCAGCGCGGCGGTGATGATCGGGATAAGGTACATGATCGGTATGAAATAGGCGGAATCTTCCGCATTGTTCGATGCATAGAAGCTTGCCCAGCGCACGAAGAGCGCGGTGAGCAAGGCGGTCAGCATCGGATGCACGCGCGCTTCGCGATGCGAGCGTGCGTCGCCGCTGACGACGAGGGCGATGAGGCCGAAGACCGCCGGGAACAGCCATTCGGTGAAGCGGCGGTGCAGTTCGGCGGTGAAAGAGCCGGGATTCTTCTGGTATTGCGGGTCGTTCGGGTCGGGGTCGAACAGATAGAAGAGGTCGCGGTCCTTGGCCCGGATATTCGACTTGCCGACGCTCTGGGTCAGGTCGGTGAGGTCGAAGGCGTAGGAATCGAACTTGATGATCGAGACGTTGCCGTCCGGCAGCTTGCGGTGCACCTCGCCGTCCTTCATGACGAGCGCGGAGCTGTTCTCGTCCACCGCGCCTTCGCGGGCATAGTAGACCAGCTCGAAGCGCGGATCGCGCGTATCGGCCACGAAGAGGCCGTGCAGCACGCCGCCGTTGCGCCGCTCGGCCACCTGCACATAAAGTCCGTCCGCCACCTTGCGGAAGGTGTTTTCCTGCACCACCGAGGAGAGCATGTCGGCATGGGCCGTCGCGATCATCTTGCGCACGGCCGTGCGCGAATAGGGCTCGGCGAAATTGTCGACGGCGAAGGAGACGAAGCTCATCGCGACGGCGAGGATCATCACCGGGCGGATGATCGTCCCGCGCGAGGCGCCGGCGGAATTGAGCACCGTCAGCTCCGAATCGGAGTTCATCACGGTCAGCGTCTGCGAAACGCCGATGACCAGCGCGAAGGGCAGGATGATCGGCACGACGGAGGGCAGGATGAGGGTCGCGAGCTTCAGGAAGGCGAAGATCGACTGGCCGCTGTCGGTGACGAGGTTGATGCTGCTGAGGGCCTGCGTGACCCAGACGATGCCGAGCAGGGGCACGAGCGTGGCGACGAACATCAGCGACGCCCGCCGCAGGATATAGCGCTCGATCAGTTTCATCGTTTCGTCCGCGTTGGCGACAGGCGGCTCCGGTCTCGTGCAGCGCACCCATCGGAGCAGTCATCGGCATATAAGCTTTCTTCAGGCCGGCGCCATAGCCAGGTTCCGCATCCGCGCGAAAATTTATGGCGCACAAGCCGCTCGAACCTTCTGTAAACAAGCGCCCGCATCTTGCCAAGCGCCGCAAAAGCGACAAGGAATTGATGAGATTGGCAGCCTCCCGGGCGGGATGACAGGCTCGCCGGCCCCTATTTCGGAGTAAGACATGGCTTCCAGATACGACATCGGTTTCGCAAAGACGGCGCGCGCAACAGGCGGCCTTGCGATCCTCCTGCAGATTGCCGGCCAGGCGGCGGCGGGTCTCGGCGAGGTCGATCCGGACGGCATTGTCGGCCGCGCTGCCAATGTCGCGAAATTCTCCGGCAAGGCGCTGAAAAGCCTCGATGTGCTGGCACCGCACGGCGCCTCGGTCGACCGCATACTCGTGCTCGGCCTCGGTGAGGCCGAAAAGCTCGTCGCCCATGACTGGCTGAAGGCCGGCGGCGCCGCCGTCGCCAAGATCGGTCGTGCCGAGAAGGTCACCGTCCATATCGACGCGCCGGGCATCACGGTGACGGCGAAGAATGCCGCCGATTTTGCTCTCGGCATGCAGCTCGGCGCCTACAGCTTCGATATCTACAAGACGAAGAAGGGCGAGGAGGACGAGGCGAAGACCGACAAGACCGTGAAGGTGACCATCGTCACCGCCGTCGCAGGTGCCGCCAAGAAGGCGAACGACGTATCGGACGCCATCGCAGAAGGCGTGATTCTCGCCCGCAACCTCGTCAACGAACCGGCGAACGTGCTCGGCCCCGTCGAATTCGCCGAAAAGGCCAGGGCGCTCGAAAAGCTCGGCGTCGAAGTCGAAATCCTGACCGAGCGCGAGATGAAGAAGCTCGGCATGGCGGCCCTCCTCGGCGTCGCGCAGGGTTCCGTTCGTCCGCCGCGCCTTGCGGTCATGCACTGGAAGGGCGGCAAGGAGAAGGACCGGCCGATCGCCTTCATCGGCAAGGGCGTCGTCTTCGATACGGGCGGCATTTCCATCAAGCAGGCCGCCGGCATGGAGGACATGAAGGGCGACATGGGCGGGGCCGCCGCCGTCATCGGCCTCATGCACACGCTCGCGAGCCGCAAGGCGAAGGCCAATGTCGTCGGCATCCTCGGCCTTGTGGAGAACATGCCGGACGGCAATGCCCAGCGTCCGGGCGACATCGTCAAGTCGATGTCCGGCCAGACGATCGAGGTGATCAACACCGATGCCGAAGGCCGCCTCGTGCTGTGCGACGCGCTCTGGTACTGCAACGAGACCTTCAGGCCGCAGTTCATGGTGAACCTTGCGACGCTCACCGGCGCGATCATGGTCGCGCTCGGCAGCCATCATGCCGGCCTCTTCTCCAACGACGACACGCTTGCCGCGCGTCTCACCGCCGCCGGTCTTGTCACCAACGAGCGCCTGTGGCGCATGCCGCTCGGCCGCGAATACGACAAGATGATCGACAGCAAGTTCGCCGACGTGAAGAACACCGGCGGCCGCTATGCCGGATCGATCACCGCGGCGCAGTTCCTGCAGCGCTTCGTCAAGGATACGCCCTGGGCGCATCTCGACATCGCCGGCACGGCCATGGGCTCGCCGAACGACGAGATCAATCAGTCCTGGGCCTCCGGCTTCGGCGTGCGCCTGCTCGACGAGCTGGTGCGCGCGAATTACGAGGGGTGAGGAGAGGGTGAGCGAAGTCCTCTTCTACCATCTGACCGAATCGAAGCTGGAGGATGCGCTGCCGCCGCTCCTCGACAAGAGTCTCGAACGGGGCTGGCGCGTCGTCGTGCAGACCGGCGACGCGGAGCGGCGCGATGCGCTCGACACGCATTTGTGGACCTTCCGCGAGGACAGTTTCCTGCCGCACGGCACCGACGAGCAGGCTTTTCCGAACGACCAGCCGGTGCTTTTGACGACCGCTCCCGACAACCCGAATGCCGCCACCGTGCGCTTCCTGGTCGCCGGGGCCGAGCCGCCGCCGCTCGAGGCCTATGAGCGGGTCATCTTCATGTTCGACGGCTACGACCAGGCCGAGGTGGAGACGGCACGCGCCCATTGGAAGCGCCTGAAAGGCGAGGGGCATCAGCTCACCTACTGGCAGCAGGACAGCGACGGCCGCTGGAAGAAGAAGGCTTAGGATTGTCGAGGGTGCCCCTCATCTAAACTCTCTCCCCGCTTGCAGGGAGAAGGTCGCGGCAGCGGGATGAGGGGCGACCTCTGCCTCAATCGTAGAACATGTCCACGAACTTGCGCCGGCCGAGCATGAAGGCATCGGCGACGTGGCGCAGCGGCGCGAGGTCGACGTCGGACTTTCCGGCCTTCACCAGTTCGGCGAAGCGCTTGTAGAGCATCGGATATTCCTGTTCCGGCTCCTCGTGCACGATCCTGCCGTCGATGGAAAGTTTCGCGCCGCCCTCCGACAGAACCATCTCGCCGGCATCGGTCTCAGCGATGATGTCCCAGCTCTGCTTGCCCGTCTGGCGCCAGTCGAATTCGGCGGCAAGGTCGAGGCCCTCGGCATCGGTGAAGGTCATCGATGCGGCGATCGGCGCGTCGCGGTTTTCCGGGAATTCCAGCGTGGCGGCGGTGATGAAGACCGGGCGAGGCAGGATATGGGTGACGATGGAAAGCGCATTGATGCCCGGATCGAAGACGCCGAGGCCGCCCGCCTGCCAGATCCAATCCTGGTTCGGGTGCCAGTGGCGCACGTCTTCCTTCCAGATCACCCGCATGGAGCGGATCGTCGTGCCGGCAAGGAAGGTCCGGGCGGCTTCGACGGCCGGCGCATAGCGCGAATGCCAGCTTGCGAACAGCGTCAATCCCTTGGCCGCCGCGCGCGCCTCAAGATCGGCGACCTCCGAAAGCGTCGCTCCCGGCGGCTTTTCGAGGAAAACGTGCTTTCCGGCGGAAATCGCCTTCTCGGCGGCCTCGTAACGGTATTGCGGCGGCATGCAGAGCGAGACGGCGTCGATGCCCGGCACGGCGGCGAGCATCGCGTCGATCGATTTGAAGTTGTCGATGCCCTCGACCGTGCCATGGCGGCTTGCCGCCGCGATCAGCTTGTAGTCGCCGTTCGCGGCGACCGCCGGAAGATGCTGGTCGCGCACGATCTTGCCGACGCCGACGATTGCGAGATTGATCGGTGACATTGGCTCCGCCCTTATTTGTATGATTATTGCGCCGCTGTTGTAGCAGAACCTTCGCCGGCGGCAAGAGTGCTGTTGGCGGGCGCCATGTCGCGTTTTCACCGCCGCCCGCGCGATATTCTCCTTTCGTCTAATGCCGTCGCTGCGGCCGGGAAAACCGGGCTTTGGACTTGAAACGAGCCTTGAAATCGGCACTGTGACGATGCTTGGCAACAAATCAATAAAACGCCGCGCGGGGAGGTTTCCATATGAAGACACTGCTGGTTTTCAGCCGGCTCATTGACGCGATCACGGAAAACATCGGGAAGGCGGTCGGCTGGCTGATCCTTGTCGCCGTGCTCGTCAGTGCCGGAAACGCCATTGTCCGAAAGGCTTTCAACATATCGTCCAACGCGTGGCTGGAGGCGCAATGGTATCTGTTCGGCGGCGCCTTCATGCTGGCCGCCGCCTATACGCTGGCGCAGAACGAACATATCCGCATCGACATCGTCTACGGCAAGTTCTCCCGCCGCGTGCAGCACTGGATCGACCTGCTCGGCCATTGCCTGTTCCTGATGCCCTTCGTGCTGCTGATGGTCTATTATCTCGTGCCCTATGTGGTGATGTCCTTCCGCTCGGGCGAGGGCTCGTCCAGCGCCGGCGGCCTCATCGTCTGGCCGGCCAAGGCCATCCTGCTCGCCGGCTTCGTGCTGCTGGCCTTCCAGGGCGTTTCGGAGATCATCAAGAAGATCGCCATCATGCGCGGCGACATGGAGGATCCGACCCCCTATGTGCCGACCCATGCCCCCCTGGACGACGCCGTTGCCGGGGAGACGCGCGCATGATCGAGTTCATCGCGGAAAATCTTGCGCCGATCATGTTCATGTCGCTGATCGTGTTCCTGCTGCTCGGCTATCCGGTGGCATTCGCGCTAGCGGCGAACGGTCTGCTGTTCTTCGTCATCGGCGTGGAGCTTGCGCCATTGTCGGATTCGATCAACCTGTCCTGGCCGCTGCTGAACGCTATGCCCGAGCGGCTGTGGGGCGTGATGTCGAACGACACCCTGCTCGCCATCCCCTTCTTCACCTTCATGGGCATCGTGCTCGAACGGTCCGGCATGGCCGAGGACCTGCTCGATACGATCGGCCAGCTGTTTGGGCCTATCCGCGGCGGCCTTGCCTATGCGGTCATCTTCGTCGGCGCGCTGCTTGCGGCCACCACCGGCGTCGTCGCGGCCTCTGTCATCGCGATGGGCCTCATCTCGCTGCCGATCATGCTGCGCTACGGCTATGACCGGCGGGTCGCCTCGGGCGTCATCGCCGCATCCGGCACGCTCGCGCAGATCATCCCGCCTTCGCTCGTACTGATCGTGCTGGCCGACCAGCTCGGCCGCTCCGTTGGCGACATGTATGCCGGCGCCCTCATTCCCGGCCTCGTGCTGACCGGGCTGTACATGCTCTACATCCTGCTGATGACCTTCCTGAAGCGGGATTCCATGCCGGCGCTGCCGCTGGAGGCACGCTCGCTCGGCTCAGGCGTCACGTCGCTGCTCATCGCGCTCGCCGCTGCCGCCGGCATAGCCTATGTCGCCCATATCTTTCTCTATCCGACCCATGGCGAGAATGCCGATATCCTCGGCGCGACCGTCGGCGTCATCTTCATCTACATAGTCGCGGTGGCCGACAAGGCCCTCAACGTCAACATGATGTCGCGCCTTGCCCAGCAGGTCATCATCGTGCTGATCCCGCCGCTCGCGCTGATCTTCCTCGTGCTCGGCACGATCTTCCTCGGCATCGCGACGCCGACGGAAGGCGGCGCCATGGGGGCGGTCGGCGCGCTTCTCATGGCGGCGGCCAAGGGTCGGCTCAGCATGGAGGTGGTGCGCTCCGCGCTCACCTCCACCACGCGTCTCTCGGCTTTCGTGCTCTTCATCCTCATCGGCGCCCGCGTCTTCTCGCTCACCTTCTACGGCGTCAACGGGCATCTCTGGGTCGAGCACCTGCTGGTCTCGCTGCCCGGCGGCGAGACGGGCTTCCTGATCGCGGTGAACGTGCTGGTCTTCTTCCTGGCCTTCTTCCTCGATTTCTTCGAGCTGGCCTTCATCATCGTGCCGCTGCTGGCGCCGGCCGCCGACAGGCTCGGCATTGATCTCATCTGGTTCGGCGTTCTGCTCGGCATCAACATGCAGACGAGCTTCATGCATCCGCCCTTCGGCTTTGCGCTGTTCTACCTGCGCTCGGTCGCCGCCAAGGTGCCCTATCTCGACAAGGTGACGGGCAAGATGACGGCGCCGGTGACGACGGGGCAGATCTATTGGGGCGCCGTGCCCTTCGTCGGTATCCAGATCCTTATGGTCGGCCTCACCATCCTCTTCCCGGGCATGGTCATGCACTACAAGGGCGAGGGCACCGGCATCGATCCGGCGACGATCAAGATCGAGGTGCCCGGTTTCGGCACCGGCCTGACGCTTCCCGACAATGGCGGCGGCCTGGGCCTGCCGGGCGGCCTGCAGTTGCCGGGCGGCAATCCGCTGGAGGGCGGCGGCGAGCAGAAGCCGGCAGAGGGCGGGGGAGAGAAACCCGCGACCGACCTGTCGAGCCCGCCCTCGTTCAATTGAGATGAAGGGGCCGGCGTGAGCCGGCCTCCTTGCATAAAGAAAAACCCCGGAGCATTGCTGCTCCGGGGTTTTTCGTGCGCCCTTGCGGGCCGCGCTTACAGCTTGTTGCTGCGCTGCTGGATCATCATGAAGGTGTCGTAGTTGTATTCGGCGATCTGCGCGTTGAGGTAATACTCGCCGCGGAACGCCTTGATCGAGTCCCAGATCTTCTTGAAGGTCGGGTTGGAGGCTTCCATCTCGGCATAGACCTCGTTGGATGCGTCGAAGCAGGCAGACAGGATCTCCTGGCTGAAGGGGCTCAGCTTCGCGCCGGCCGCGACGAGCCGCTTGATGGCCGCCGGGTTCAGGTAGTCGTATTTTTGCAGCATGTCCGCGTCGGTCGCCTGGCAGGCGGTGCGCAGCAGCGACTGGTAGGCTTTCGGCAGGCCGTCGAAGGCCGCCTTGTTGAAGAGGGCATGGACGGTCGGGCCGCCTTCCCACCAGCCGGGATAGTAGTAGTAGGGCGCGACCTTGTAGAAGCCGAGCTTCTCGTCGTCATAGGGACCGACCCATTCTGCGGCGTCGATCGTGCCCTTTTCCAGCGAGGGATAGATGTCGCCGCCGCCGATCTGCTGTGGCACCACGCCGAGCTTCTCGACGACCTTGCCGGCGAAGCCGCCGATGCGCATCTTCAGGCCCTGCATGTCGGCGACGGTCTTGATCTCCTTGCGGAACCAGCCGCCCATCTGCACACCGGTATTGCCGCCCGGAAAGCCGATGAGACCCTGGGTGGCGAGGAATTCGTTGAAGAGGTCGATGCCGCCGCCGTGATATTGCCAGGCGTTCATGCCGCGGGCATTGAGCGCGAAGGGCACGGCCGCGCCGAGCGCCCAGACCGGGTCCTTGCCCCAGTAGTAGTAGGACACGGTGTGCGCGGCCTCCACCGTGCCGGCGGCGGCGGCGTCGGCGGCCTGCAGGGCCGGGACGATCTCGCCGGCGGCGAAAACCTGGATCTGGAAATTGCCGTCCGTTGCCTCGGAAACGTATCTCGACAGCACCTCGCCGCCACCGTAGATCGTGTCCAGCGACTTGGGGAACGAGGAGGCAAGGCGCCAGTTGATCTTCGGATTGCTTTGCGCGATGGCCGGCGCGGCGAGCACCGTGGCGGCGGCGCCGCCCACTCCGGCGACCCCGGCTTTCTTCATGAATGAACGGCGATCCATAGCTTTCCTCCCAATGGCGCGGAATTTTTCCCGCTCTTGTCACCGCCGAAAAAATAACCATGTCGCTAGAAGCGTTTCAAGCTGAGGCGGAAAAGAAGGACGATCTGCGTTCTACAACTTTCGTCTTAGGATGCGAGGCTGCGCCACCAATCGTTTTCCGGGCTTTTCCTGCGCGTTTTCACCAGGTTGACAGCCCGTTCGGCGGTTGAAAGATTGGCTGGAAAGGCACGGCGAGGGACGGGACATGGATATCGAGATTCGCAGGGCCTATCGGGACGAGCTGGCCGACATTCTGGACTGGGCGGCGGCGGAAGGATGGAATCCCGGCCTTGGTGATGCGGCCCCGTTCTGGGCGGCCGACCCGGAAGGCTATCTGGTGGCGGAGGTGGACAAGCAGCCGGTTGGGTCGATCTCGCTCGTCCGCTATGGTGAGGACTATGCCTTTCTCGGCTTCTTCATCGTGCAGGCTGCCATGCGCGGCAAGGGCGTCGGCCGGCGCCTGTGGGACGCTGCGATGGAGCTGGCGGGCGGCCGCGTCGTCGGTCTCGACGGCGTCGCCGCGCGGCAGGAAGCCTATCGGAAATCGGGCTTCACCCATGCCCATGCCAATATCCGCCATGGCGGGCAGGCCCAGTGCACAGCGCCGAGCGATCCGCGGCTGACGGCCGTTTCGCCCGTCCACGTGCCGCTGATCGTCGATTATGATGCGCGATTCGTTCCCGCCCGCCGCGAGGCCTTCTTGCGTGAATGGCTGAAGGAACAGGAGACGCGCCAGAGCGTCGCCCTGCTTCAGGGCACGAAGATCACCGGCTACGGCACGATCCGTGCCTGCCGGGAAGGGTTCAAGATCGGCCCGTTGTTTTCCGATACGGATATCGGCGCCGATCTTGTCTTCCGTGCGCTGGTGGCCGCCGTCGGCGGCGGCCAGGTCTTCGTCGACATTCCGGAGCCGAACGGCGAGGCGAAGGCCCTTTGCGTGCGCCACGGCCTGTCGCCCGTCTTCGAAACGGCGCGCATGTACCGGGGCACCGTGCCGGACCTGCCGCTCGATCATATCTACGGCATCACGACCTTCGAGCTTGGCTGAGCGCCTGCCGGCTCAGCCGGCCATCGCGTCCTCGTATTCGGCGGAAAGCTCCAGCCATTTCTCCTCGACGTCGCTCAGCTTGTCGGCGGCCATGGAACGCAGCTTCGCTTTCTCCGCGGCCTTGGCGGGGCTCTTCTCGTAGAGCGCCGGATCTGCAAGTTCCGCATCAAGAAGCTGAATCTGCTTGTGCAGTTTCGCCGTCAGGGATTCGATTTCGTTGATCTTTTTCTTCAAGGGGGCAAGCTGGGCGCGCCGGTCGGCATTCGCCTTGCGCAGGTCCGCCTTGCTGGCCTCGCCGCCGGCGGCCGGCTTGTCCTTGTCGTCCCTCTTTCCGGACTGCACGATGAGGCCGCGATATTCCTCCATGTCGCCGTCGAAGCTCTTCACCGTGCCGTTGTTGACCAGCCAGAGCCGGTCGACGGTCGCCTCGATGAGGTGCCGGTCGTGCGAGATGAGGATGACGGCGCCCTCGTAGTCGTTCAGCGCTTCGATCAACGCACGGCGGCTGTCGATGTCGAGATGGTTGGTCGGTTCGTCGAGGATAAGCAGGTTCGGCGCATCGAAGGCGGCAAGGCCCATCAGGAGGCGGGCCTTCTCGCCGCCCGAAAGGTCCTTGGCGGCCGTCGACATCTTCTCCGTCGCAAGGCCCATCTGCGCCACGCGGGCGCGCACCTTCGCCTCCGGCGCGTCCGGCATCAGCCGGCGCACATGCTCGACCGGCGACTGGTCGGGAATGAGATCGTCGAGCTGGTGCTGCGCGAAGAAACCGATCTTCAGGCCCGGCGCCCGCTTCACGGCGCCCGATTCGGCCTCCAGCCGGCCGGAGATGAACTTGGCGAAGGTCGACTTGCCGTTGCCGTTGGAGCCGAGCAGGGCGATGCGGTCGTCATTGTCGATGCGGAGGTTGATCTGCCTGAGGATCGGCTTGCCCGGTACATAGCCGACGGCACCGCCTTCGATCGTCACGATCGGCGAGGCGGGCTGCTTTTCCGGCTCGGGGAAGGTGATGGGCTGGACGTGGGTCTCGACGACCGCGGCGACCGTGCCCATGCGCTCCAGCGCTTTCACGCGGCTTTGCGCCTGCTTGGCTTTGGTGGCCTTGGCCTTGAAGCGGTCGATGAAGCTTTGCAGATGCTTTCGCGCGGCCTCGTTCTTGGCTTTCATCTTCATCTGCAACTCGTCGGCTTCCGCCTTCTGTCGCTCGAACTGGTCGTAGGAACCGCGATAGAAGGTGAGCTTCTGCTGGTCGAGATGCACGATGGCGTTGACCGCGGTGTTGAGCAGGTCACGGTCGTGGCTGATGATGATGACCGTGTGCGGATAGCGCTTCACATAGTCTTCCAGCCACAGCGTGCCTTCGAGGTCGAGATAATTGGTCGGCTCGTCGAGGAGCAGAAGGTCCGGCTCGGAGAACAGCACCGCCGCCAGCGCCACCCGCATGCGCCAGCCGCCGGAAAAGCTCTTGGCCGGGCGCTGCTGCGCCTCGTGGTCGAAGCCGAGGCCGGCAAGGATGCTCGCCGCGCGCGCTTCGGCCGAATGGGCGCCGATATCGGTAAGCCGCGTCTGGATCTCGGCGATGCGGTGCGGATCGCTCGCCGTCTCGGCTTCCTTCAGAAGGCTCGCGCGTTCCTTGTCGGCGGCAAGGACGATCTCGATCAGCGGGTCGTCCGTGCCCGGCGCCTCCTGCGCCACCTGGCCGATGCGGGCATTTTTCGGCAGCGTGATGGTGCCGGCTTCCGGTGTGAGGTCGCCGGTGATGACGCGAAACAGCGTGGACTTGCCGGTGCCGTTACGCCCGACAAGGCCCACCTTCACTCCGCTTGGCAGCGAAAGGGAGGCGTTATCGATGAGAAGACGCCCGGCAATGCGGGCGGTAAGACCGGAAATCGTAATCATGCCGGGTCTATAGAGCAATTCCAGCAAAAGTGCGAAGCGGTTTTGCGTCCGGAATAGCGTCGGGCATGGATGGCAATTCCAGCAAAAGTGCGAAGCGGTTTTGCGTCCGCTAGCCGGCCGCCCCGCCACGATAGCTGCGGCCTGCCCGATCCGCCACCTCGGCGGAATAGATGCGAAGCGCGATGCCGGCCTCGCCGGCATAAGCGAGCGCCTGCTCGGCCTGGTCGAAGAGCGCGGCGGGCGTTGCCGCAGCATCGCTGATCGAAAGGCCCGCCGTCAGCGTCAGGAAGCCGGCAGGCAACTCGCGGTCGAGGAAGGGGAAGGGCTTTTCCGCGACGCGCGCGGCAATGCGCCGGGCAATGTTGACCGCGATCTCCCGGGTGACATCCGAAAGAAGCAGGCAGAAGACGTCCGGTCCCGTGCGCGCCACGAAATCCTCCTTCTTCACGGAACGCTGGAAGAGCGCGGCAAGCCGCTTCAGCGTCTTCTCGGCGGCCCCCGCCGGATGGGTCTCGGCAAAGCCGCGCAGTTGCTCGACGCGGAACATCAGCAGCGCGGCAGTGCCCTCCGCCGCCTCGGGCTGGAAGACGGTCTTCAGCCGGCCGAGCAGCGCCGCGTGGTTGCCAAGGCCGGTCACGGGATCGTGGGTCAGCGCTTCCCGGCTGATGGAAAGCCCGGTGCGCAAGCCTTCGAGACGGGCCTGCAGGTCGCCCATGCGGGTGGCTGCCGAACGGTCGGTGCCGAGAATGTTGTGGAGGATCGACAAAAGCCGGGTTGCATCACCGGCGAAGTCGGAAATTCCGAGCACCGGATCGCTGCGCATGCGGGCGGCGATTTCTTCCAGTTCCTGCACCGCGGCGGCGCGGCTGCGCCGGCTCGCCTCGGCGGCTTCGGAGATCTCCGCAAGCACGCGCGCCGCTTCGCCCGCCGCCCGTCCGGCGGCCAGCACATTGTGGCTGGGCAGGGAATGGCGCAGCGCGATCGAATCGAGCGTCGCCTGCTCCGGCGCCTTGCCGAGCGCGGCGATCTCCCGCGCCACGCTCGCATTGCCGTTCAGCGCTTCGAACAGAAGCTCGTAATTGCGCGGCAGGCCGGCAATGCCGAAGGTCGCCATGACATGCGCGATGCGCGCCATGATCGGCGGAACGGCCGCCGATGCGTCTTTCGGAAGAGGATGATCTTTGCTGCTCATGAGACGCCGTTCGGTGCGGGCGCGGCGCAAGGCACCGCGCGGGTGGATACCAGTCGGCGTAACTATCGGATTGCGCGGTTAATTTTACGTGTGCCGAGGGGCGGCGCAGGAAAGGGTCGACCGCGCGGGCAGCGGCGGCACAGCAAGGCCGCCGCGCGTCCCTCGCGCATTCCCGTTCAGGCCGTGCGGCGGGCGAGCGGGATGGCCCGCATCATCTGGCCGATCACCGTCGAGCGCTTCTGCAGACGCACGGCGCGGTTCTGCTGGCTTTCGCGCATGGCGGCGGCATATCCTTCCGCCCGCGCCTCCTGCAACGCCACCTCGAAGGTCTTCTCGATCACCGGATAGCACTCTTCCGGAAGATAGGCGTTTGGAGCGTCCGTGCCGTAGACCCGCGCCATCTTGCAAAGCGTACTGCCGAGCAGGGCTGCCCACTCTTCGTTCGTTCTTGCCATTGTTTTCCCTCTTTAAGGAGGGGCCGTACCGTTCCGCGGCCCCATGGCAGCGACTATCCCATCACCGATCGTCCGTGCCTGTCACCTGGGTGACAGGCCGGAACAGCCCCCGAAATCGGTGTCGAGTGCTCCCATAGCGCAAGACTGTATCATTCCTGTTGCAGGAGCCAAAGACGCGCTCCCCGAAATTCAGAGGAAGCGTGTTCCCTCGTTGCGAACGAAGGCGACGAGGTCGAGCGTGATGCTCGGTCCGCCCACCATGGTCAGCATGGCATGGCACTGGCCGCGATGGTGGGTCTGGTGGTTGAAGACGTGGGTGAGGGCGGGGCCGAGCGGATGGGTGACGATCGCCGGGCTGGTCAGCGGGCTATAGGTGAAGTTCGCACCGATCTTCTCTTCCGTCAGCGTCTCGATGAAGGCGGCAAGGCGTGCGTCCTCGACCTGCCGGGCAGCCCACAGGCCCTGAAAATCCTCGTGCAGGATCGTGTCGAGGCGGGGCGGGGCTTCTCCGGCGCCGGTGAAGCGCTTCATCCAGATTCGGTCGGCGGCCAGCAGGTGGTTCAATGTGCCGTGCAGCGAGCCGAAGAAGGCGCCGAGATCTCTGCGATAATCCGAATCCTCCAACTTGCCGACCTCCTCGTAAAGCGCTCGGTTGGCCCAGGCATTGTAGGCGGCGAACATGCGGTAGTGGTCGAGCATCGCGGTCTCCGTGGTTTTGCGGGACTATAGCGGAAGCTTCCATTTCCGGCATGCATGCCATCCATGAAATTATCTGATTTGCGCCGGCGGCGGCCCTGCGCTCCAATGGCGCGACATCAACGGACGAGGCAGCGATGACCCTATTGCTCTATGCGCTTTGCGGCGCCGACAGATCCCGCCAGTTTTCGCCCCATGTCTGGAAGACGGTGATGGCGCTCGCCCACAAGGGGCTCGATCACGAGACGGTGCCGGTCGCCTTTACCGAAATCCCCGCCATCGAGAGCGGCGCAACGGCGACGGTGCCGCTGCTGCGCGATGGCGAGCGCCTGGTGCGCGACAGTTTCGACATCGCGGTCTATCTCGAAGAGGCCTATCCGGACCGGCCGACCTTGTTCGGCGGTGAGGGCGGGCGGGCGATGGCCCGCTTCATCGAGACCTGGTCGCAATCCGCGCTGCACATGGCCGTCACCCGCATCGCCATCCTGCACATCCACGCCATGCTCGATCCGGTCGACCGGGAGTATTTCCGCCGCAGCCGCGAGGCACGCCTCGGCGCCTCGCTGGAGGATATCGCGGCGGCGGGCGCGGCGGAGGTCGAGGGCTTCGCCAAGAGGTTGCAGCCGCTGCGCAACATGCTCAAGCACCAGCCCTTCATCGGCGGCGAAGGCCCGCTCTTTGCGGACTATATCGTCTTCGGCGCGCTGCAATGGCTGCGCACCACGGCGGGCACGAAAGTGCTGGACGAGGACGATCCGGTTGCCGGCTGGTTCGAGCGCTGCCTCGACCTTCACGATGCAACGGGACGTCGTGTGACGGCGGCGTGAAAGTTTGCATCCGAAGTGGCCAAACGCCGGCACCCCCTTGTTTTGCGGGGCGTTGGCGGCTATGGAACCGCCACTTTCACCGGAAAACCAAGGGAAACGGGAAAATGGCGATTGAACGCACCTTTTCGATGATCAAGCCGGACGCGACGAAGCGCAACCTGACCGGCGCCATCACCAAGATGCTCGAAGACGCGGGCCTGCGCGTCGTTGCTTCCAAGCGCGTCTGGATGAGCCGCCGCGAGGCCGAGGGCTTCTACGCCGTCCACAAGGAGCGTCCTTTCTTCGGCGAACTCGTCGAAGGCATGACCTCCGGCCCGACGGTCGTTCAGGTTCTCGAAGGCGAGAACGCGATCCTCAAGAACCGCGAAGTCATGGGCGCCACCAACCCGGCAAACGCTGACGAAGGCACGATCCGCAAGACGCATGCCCTGTCGATCGGCGAGAACTCCGTTCACGGTTCGGATGCTCCGGAAACCGCCGCCCAGGAAATCAAGTACTGGTTCTCCGACACCGAAATCGTCGGCTGAATCGGATTGTCCGGCTTCAGCCGGAAACCATTGGAATGACTCTCGAAAGCCGGGGCCGGAAGGTTCCGGCTTTTCTTTGGCCGCATGTCGACGGCACGTCGGTCAGCCGGCGTCGGCCGGGCATTTCGCCATTTCGAAATGCTCCGGCGCCTTGCCATTCTTGAAGACGGCGGGGTTCTTGTCATAGCCGGGGCCGACGACCAAAGGCTGGGCCGGCAGGATGCTCTGGTCGGCACTGGAGGTGACCTGCGTCTCCAGCGTTTGCAGCTGCGTGCCATCCGGCCCGAAGACGAGGATCGTCACCTTGTACGGCTTTCCCTTCTTCACGCAGGAAATATCGGGACTTTCCAGCACGACGCGCTTGAGGCCGGGAAAGAGCTTGCGCTCCAGCGTCAACGGTGCGCCGCCGGC
>Ga0182742_1000717_pt1 | contig 48617 bp, 38 predicted proteins | sample eDN5th37CBELigMG_FD_128880 | JGI IMG/M metagenome (GOLD analysis project Ga0182742, IMG submission 128880) | Enriched Miracle-Growth compost microbial communities from Emeryville, California, USA - eDNA 5th pass 37_C BE-Lig MG (version 2)... ...
AGCGCGGCGCCTTCGCCAACATCCCGCCCAAGGCCAACCGCATCTGGAAGAACTGCTTCTCGCCCTTCCTCTACCGTGACCGCAACGCCATCGAGCGCATGTTCTGCCGCATCAAGGACTTCACGCGCATCGCAACCCGATACGATCGATACGCCACCAACTTCCTCGCAGCCGTTCAGATCGCAGCAACCGTGGCATTCTGGTTATGAGGCCGGACCCTAGAAGGTCATGAAGGCGAGAGGCCGCGCCGCCCTGACACGACTGACGACGGCTCCTCGGCGCGTCGAGAGTTGCAAAGGCGCTGACCGCCCGATTGTCGGCTTCGTGCAGATCCGAGCGGCCCGGGTGAACTTGCGTGGGCGGTCATGTCCGGTGGGGCGATGCGCAAGCCGGAAATTTGCGGCATGGGGAACAAGAGCGTGCGGGGGCTGTTTGTGGTGAGCGGCGTGCCTCTCCTGGCGGAATGGGCGCCGCTCCGGGATCGTCGATGATTTCCCCCGATCGTCGGCGATCCCTCCGTTTTGGTCTAGATCCAACGCGAGCGCGCGCCGGTTGACCGAAGGCGATCACCCTGTCGGTATCGAGTTGCCAGTCTAGGAAACCTCGTATGGGGGCGAGTGTGGTCTAGTGAGCGACGGTCGCACCACGGCTGACAGTTCGCCCCCGTTCATCATGATGCCCGGCGTCGAAATCTCCGGCCGCGCAGCAGCCCGGAGACCTCTCGCCACCCTGTACATTCTCTTTGGCAAGGCTTTGATCCGCATTGGAAGCGCCCGCATGGTGCGCTCCGCGGCCGTAACCCGGCTTCATGGCTTCATCACAACCTTGATGCAGCCGTCCTTCTTGTCGCGGAACGCCTTGTAGAGGTCGGGGCCCTGTTCGAGCGAGGCAGTGTGGGTGATGACGAAGGACGGGTCGATCTCTCCGTCGACGACCTTCTGGAGGAGAGGCTCAAGGTAGCGGTGGGTATGGGTCTGGCCCATCCTGAACGTCAGTCCCTTGTTCATCGCCGCGCCGAAGGGGATGTGGTCCAGCATCCCGATGTAGACACCCGGCACCGAGATCGTGCCGCCCTTGCGACAGGAGAAGATCGCCTCGCGCAGGACATGCGGACGATCCGTGCCGAGGTGCAAGGCGGCCTTGGCCTTGTCGAGCATGGCATCAATGCTCGCGGTCGCGTCGGATTCCGTGCCGACGCAATCGATGCAACGATCGGGACCGCGCCCGCCGGTCATCTCCATCAGCGTGTCGTAGACCTTGTTCGCGCTGAAATCGATCGTTTCCGCGTGTCCGTGCGTCCGTGCCATTTCCAGGCGCTCGGGGACCTTGTCGATCGCAATCACGCGTCCAGCCCCCATCATCCAGGCACTCTGGATCGCGAACTGGCCCACAGGTCCGCATCCCCAGATCGCGACGGTGTCGCCGGCTTCTATTTCGGCGTTCTCCGCGGCCATCCAGCCGGTCGGGAAGATGTCAGAGAGGAAGAGTACCTGGTCGTCCTCGAGCCCATCCGGAACCTTGATCGGGCCCACGTCGGCAAACGGAACCCGGAGGTACTCCGCCTGTCCACCGGCATAGCCGCCCAGCATGTGCGAATAGCCGAGCAGGCCGGACGGCGACTGGCCCATCACCTTGACCGCCATCTCAGCGTTGCGGTTGGAGCGATCACACAGGGAGAAAAGCTGCTTCTGGCAGAAGTAGCACTGCCCGCAGGCGAGATTGAACGGCACCACCACCCGGTCGCCGACCCTGAATTTCGTATGTGCCTTCCCGACTTCGACGACCTCGCCCATCGTCTCGTGGCCGAGAACGTCGCCAGACTCCATGGTCGGCATGTAGCCATTCATGAGGTGGAGGTCCGACCCGCAGATCGCGCAGGAGGTCACCCGGATGACGATGTCGCGGTCATCCTCGATTGTGGGGTCTTCAACGGTATCGCAGCGGATGTCTCCCTTGCCGTGCCAGCAAAGTGCTTTCATCGATGTAGAGTCCTTGTGCAGGGCAGTTCGGGCGGTCTGATGGAGCCCTCGTGCGGATAAGGTGTGTCGGTCTGGTCCTGATTGCTCAGGCATGAACCGCTGCGGTCAGGCATTGTTCCGATGGGGCGTCAGGAAAGGGGCTGCGGCTCGCCGGTACCTCCTCACCTGTGCCGTGTGGCGTGGGTCCGACGAAGCATCCACCCGACGACCACCATTGCGGCGCCCCACAAAAGGAAGCCGATGTCCCAGTAGAACCATTGCTCACGCGGCACCGTCTCGTTGACGTGGTGCAGGCCCAGGAGGTGATGGTCGATCATGCCCTCTACCAGGTTGAAGATGCCGAATCCGATCAGCATCGATGCGAAGAGCAGCTGCGCGGACCACCGGAAGTGCGGCTTCCGGGCCGCGCGCCACAGAAGGAAGAGGCCTGCTGCGGTGAAAAGGTAAGTGGCTGCGTGGAAGAGCCCGTCAAGCAGGACGTTCAGCTTGAGGTTGGCCAGCGAATCCGCCGGATACCCGGCGCTGGTGGCCATGTGGTGCCACTGCAGGATCTGGTGGAGCACGATGCCATCAAAAAAGCCGCCAAGACCCAATCCCAGAAGGATTCCGGCTCCGACGGGAAAATGACGGTCCTGCATCGACGTAACCATGGCGCACTCCTTTAGTGCGCTGAACAAGCTGGGAGAGTGCATGTTCCGGTCAATGTCTCATTCAACTGGGCCGCGCCTCTGCGCGACCGGCGGCGCCGGATTTCGGGGGAACACTTCACCCGCTGGGCGGTTCTGCGCCATCAACAGGATGGAGCGAACATGGCTATTTACACTGAGACGTCCCGCGAACTTTTCGTCACGGGGCTTCGCAACGCCCATGCGATGGAGAACGAAGCCCTCTCGATCATGAAGCCTCAACTCAAGAGGATCGAGAAATATCCGGAGGTGGCAGAACGACTGGATCGCCACATCCGGGAGACCGAAGGTCAGATCCAGCGCCTTCGCGAGATACTAGAGGGGCTCAACGAAGGAAGCTCGTCACTGAAGGATACGGCGCTGTCCGTCATGGGTACGATGGCGGCGGCAGGTCACGCACTGGCGGGCGACGAGATCCTGAAGAACAGCTTCGCCAACTTCGCCTTCGAAAACTACGAGATCGCCGCTTACAACGCACTGCTGGTGGTCGCAGAGGCGGCCGGGGCACAAAACGCTCTCGGACTGCTGAGGCAGAACCTGCAGGAGGAGCAAGCCATGGCTGAGTGGCTCGAGAGCAATCTCGCGGCCACGACGCGGCGGTTCATCGAGCTCAGCACGGCCGGCGAAGACGCGAAGATCTAGTTCGCGGGATATAAGTCGAAGCGTCCCACGTGCGGTGGGTCCAACATCCTCGGTCACGCGCGGGCGCCTCTCATGGCGCGCCCGCGGCTGCGAATGGGCCGTTCGTGTTGATATCGTCGGCCCAGGTCGCTGCGAAATGACGGTCTGGACCTACGCCGTATAAGGAGCCAAGTCTCACGCGGCGAAATCGGTCCTGATCATCCAGACTCATCTGGATCATGTCGAGAAGCTGGCAAGAAATCCCTTGCCCCTCAGGCGCGGCAACGGAGGCGACGTACACAATCGGGAACGTTCGCCAAGCGATTGGAGGCGCTATGGCAGCGAATAGGCGATGATGTAGTCTCCGGGCTTGGTTCCGATAGAACCATGTCCGCCAGCCACGATCACCACGTACTGCTTTCCGTCGGCGCTCGCGTAGGTCATTGGAGTAGCCTGTCCCCCAGCCGGCAGACGAGCCTCCCAAAGCTGGCGTCCCGTGGTGACATCGTAGGCCCGCAGATAGTTGTCGACGGCCGCGCCCAGAAACGCGACGCCTCCCCGGGTGATCATCGGACCGCCTATGCCCGGAACACCCAGTTCGAAGGGAAGCGGGAGGGGCGTCATGTCGTAGACAGTGCCGTTGCGCCGCTTGTAGGCGATATCACCCGTCCTCAGGTCGACGCCCGTGACATAGCCCCAGGGAGGAGCCTGGCACGGGATACCGAACGGCCCTAGGAAAGGCCCCATGAACACGCCATAGGGCGCGCCCTCGTTGCGGTTCAGGCCCTGCTCGCTGGCTTTTTCGTCCTTCCCCTTGGGCGGAATTTGGCTGCGCGGTACGAGCCGCGACGTGAAGGCCAGATAGGTCGGCATGCCGAACATGATCTGCCGCTCGGGGTCGACGGCGACACTGCCCCAGTTGAACGTCCCGAAGTTCCCGGGGTAGACGATCGTGCCAGCGAGTGATGGCGGCGCATAGCGCCCCTCATAGTGCAGCCGGTGGAACTGAATCCGGCAAGCGAGTTGGTCGAACAGCGTAATTCCCCACATGTCCCGCTCTTGCATCGTCGGAGGTTCGAAGGACAGGTTGGAGACTGGCTGCGTAGGAGACGTGAAATCTTCGGGGATCGCGCCGCCAGGCGCAGGCACCTCGCGCACCGGGATAATCGGTTCGCCCGTGCGACGGTCGAGAACGTAGATGTCACCCTGTTTCGTAGGTCCGACCAGGGCCGGAACCGTTGTGCCATCCGGGCGGGTCAGGTCCAGCAGCGCCGGCTGAGCCGGGACGTCCATATCCCAAAGATCATGGTGGACCGTCTGCCTGACCCAGCGAAGCTTACCGGTAGCGATATCAAGCGCGACAATGGAGGAGGAGAAGCGCTCTACTGCCGCGCTGCGGCCCATTCCGAGTTGATCGGGCACCTGGTTGCCCAGCGGGATATAGACGAGGCCGAGATCCGGATCGTAGCTGAACACGGACCAGCTGTTGGGCGAATTCGTCGTGTAGAAATCCCCCGGCGGAATGGGTGCAGTCTGGTCCGGGTTGCCGGAATCCCAGTTCCACAGCAATGCGCCCGTCTGAACATCAAACGCCCTGATCACGCCGGACTGCGCCTGCGTCGAGTAGTTGTCGTTTACGGCTCCCCCGATGATGATCCTTCCAGCAGTAATGACGGGGGGAGATGTCGAATAGTAATAGCCCGCGGGGTTGTATCGCATGCCGGTCCCGAGATCCAACTCACCTCGGTTTGCGAAGCTCGTGCAAACCTGCCCGGTCGCTGCATCCAGTGCGATCAGCCGCGCGTCGGAGGTGGGCAGGTAAACGCGCGTTTTGCAGGGAGCGTCCGCGCTGGCTGCGGAATCTTCCCAGTAGGAAACACCGCGGCAGGTCTGGTGCTGGCGGTCCGCATTTAACCCCGCCTGGGGGTCGAACTTCCATTTCTCCCGCCCGGTCGCGGCGTCCAGCGCTATCGCCCAATTGTGTGGCGTACAAAGATACAGCGTATCGCCGATTTTCAGCGGGGTAACCTGGTAGGTGGTTTCTCCGACGTCCTGCGGCAGCTTTACGTCGCCTGTCTGGTACAGCCACGCGACCTTCAACTTGGAAACGTTTTCCGTGGTTATCTGGTCCAGCGGCGAGAAGCGTTGGCCAAGGGGAGTGCGGCCGTACTGGCGCCACTCGCCGTCCGGCATGTCCTGGCTCGCGGCAGAGGCCGTCCGCTGTTGCGGCAGACTGCCGGCAAGCTCATGCGTGTCGACCCCCATCGAGTATCCAGCGACGATGATCGACAACAGCACCGCTAGTCCGAGCGCTAAAGCGCCGCCGCGAACCCGGTTTCTTGGCAACAGGCGGCGACTTATCCACGGCGCAAGAAGCCAGAGGCCGATCAGGATGATCAGGCCACCCCGCGGAGCGAGTTGCCACCAGTCGAATCCGACCTCCCACAATGCCCACGCCAAAGCGCCCAGGACCAAGGCGGCATAGACCAAAAGGGCCCAAGCCATCCGCTTCCAAATCAGAAACGCGGTCAGGCACAACATCGCCCCTGCGACCAGATAGAACGGGCTGCCGCCCAACATCACCAGCCAGAGCCCGCCGCCGACTAGCGCCAGCCCGAGCAGGGCAAGAATGACGGCAGTGACTATGACGACCATAATCGCCTCCCTTTCGGGCCGGATCGCGAAGGCGGGACGGATATGCCGCTACTGATCCTGGTCGATGGCATGTGGCGAGGGAACCCTCGAGTGGTCTGGTTCCCTACGGCTCATGAAAAAGAACAATAGTGCAGCAACGTGGCAAGCACCATACGCCAGATCCCTGGCTTCCCCCATACAGCCAACACCATTGATAGCCATTGTTCCGATATGGCTGGCGCTCACGAGATGATGAACGAGGCCGATGCTGGGACAGTGTTCTGCTGATCGCAAATCGATTTCACAAAACCACCACGCGGCCCGTCCGTACTGGCTGGCGGGCTTGTCCACGAGGGACGTCGACAAGGTCGAGCGGGCGTGACCGTGCTTACGTTGTGAGCGGCCAGAGTTCCGTGAGCAGAAATCGACCTCAGCCCTGGGATAGGGAACCCGCGGAAGCGGCTCCGCAGCTTTCTCGTACGATCAAGTGCGGAGTGATGAGCTTCATTCCGAAAGTTCGGTCGACTTTGTTTTCGATCAATCCGATGAGGTGCTCGGCGGCGAGCTGGCCCAGCTCGCTGGTTGGCTGTGCCACGGTGCTCAAACGGGGAATCGTGAATCGCGATTCTTGCACGTCATCGTACGCGATGACTGCCACTTCGCGGGGAACTGACACACCGCAATCCGCCGCTGCGCGCAGTATGCTGATGCCGGCGAGGTCGAAGGTTGCGAAAATGGCGCTGGGGCGTGCGGCAGTCCGCAGGATCTGGCAGGCGAGATCGTAGGTCGACTGCCTGTCGAAGTCCGCACTATGGTACAGTACCGGTGCCAGCCCGGCCTGCTTCATTGCCTGAAGATAACCTTTGGCACGCTCGCTCGGCATTCTCGTCGGTCCGCACATAGCGGCAATAGATCTATGCCCGAGCTCGATCAGGTGATTGGTCGCCATGGCCGCTCCCGCCACGCCATCCGTCGCCAGGAGAAAAGCGTTCGGTGCATAGTTGATGCGACGGTCAAGCAGGATAAACGGGACCGGGATCTCCGAAAACAGCGTCGTTAGTTCGTCGGAACTGGAACCGCTGATCAAGATAAGACCGTCCGCCTGCCGATCGAGAAAGGTGCGGACATATCGCAATTCCCGCTGGGCATCCTGCTCGCTGTTGCCAAGTACAAGCGTGTACCCGAGCAGGTCGGCTCGGTTCTCGATGACACGGGCCAGCTCGGCATAGAACGGATTGGAGATGTCGGGCACTATCAGCCCGATGACGCGCGAGCGTTGCCCGCGCAGGGCCTGCGCGACACGGTTCGGTCGATAGCCCAGTTCGGCAATCGCCTTGAGCACGCGTTCTCGCGTCGAAGCAGCAACAGGTCGAGGGCCGTCATTGATGACGTAGCTAACGACCGCGGTGGACGTACCGGCGCGCCGCGCGACATCCGCTCTGGTGACCATGGCTATGTCCAGCTCGATCGCATGTGAGACAGAACCTTGTCGAGGAACGGGCTGTCCGGATCACCAAACCCATCGATTGCCGTGAAGTGATCTCCGCCCTGCTGCGGATGAAGCTCCACATTGTTGCCCCTCGACTGCCATGCGGCCCCGAAATCCTGGGATTGGCGCCAGAACTCCGAACTCTCTTCGGTTCCCCAACTGATCAGGAGTGGGATGGCGTTTGTAGGCACGTGCAGGATCGGGCTGTTGCGACGGATCTGCTGCCCGTTAAGCTGAATCTTGGGCTGGAGCCAAGTGTACTGGAACGGCTCCAGATCATAGAGGCCGCTGATCGGGCAAGCGCCCTTTATGACGTTCGAGGGCAGCATGTAGTCCTCCCGCCAATCCGTGACAGCCATCATGGCAGTCAGATGGCCACCGGCAGAATTGCCAGTCACGTAGAGCCGCTCACGATCGCCACCGAAAGTCTCCGCGTTCTTGTAGACCCAAGCCACAGCGGCTCGACACTGACGGACGATCTCGTCGATCGTGACTTTCGGGCAGACATCATAGTCGATGATGACCGTCGTTATGCCTCGGGCCACGAAGCCCCGAGCTACCCAAATGTAGTTCTCCTTCTTCAGCCTCGCATCGAACCAGTAACCGCCGTGTATGAAGATCACGATCGGCGCCCCCGCCTCGGCTGCTGGATAGATGTCAAGCTTCTCCATCCGCGTCGGTCCATAGTAGACATCAGCCGTGCGTTTCAGGATCGCCCGTGCCTCATCAGCCTTGGAAATGCGCTGGGCGATAATCTTCTCGAAGGCTTTCGGGTCCTCGATCCGGATCTCCGGCTTGTACTCCCAGTCAAGTTCCTCCTGGGTGTTGAACTGGCGGTAGAGAGGCATTTGTGTCCTCGTGGTCGACGGTGGCGGCGTGGTCGGCTAGCTCGGATTCGGCCCGGGCGGCAAGTCGGAAGGGCTTTCCCGGACAATGGCGACAAATCTGCCGATCCGGCTTGCAACCACAATTCTACGCGTGTAGACATGTGACGCTGGAAATATCCCAGCAGGAGGGGGAAGTCCAGCTATTGCGAAATTCGTGTCCGTCGAACCTTTCAGCGGGTTTGGCGTGGGTGGTGATGTTCGCCCACGCGAGGCGGGGCTGCGGGAGTGAGAAATGTCGGGCGGTATTCTTGTCGCGGGCGAAGCGTGCGCCGCCAACCGCAACGGTGGCTTCGAACCTTTCGTGACCACCTTCCATGAGGCGGGCCGCGCCGCGGTCTTCACGCCAGAGTGTGATTTGCACCTGTGCCTGACAGCTTTCATGAACTGGCCCGGCTATTGCCAGCTATGGTCCCGCCTCGGTGCCAGGCAATAGGCGAGCCCGGCAGTGACAGTCGACATCATCCACGATTGTGACCCCGGCAATGACGATGCGCTCGGCATCCTTGCCGCGCTCGGCCATCCGAACCTCAACCTGTTGGCGGTTACCACCGGCGCCGGCCATCTAGAAGGTAATCGCACGGCAATGAATGGCGCCATCGCGGTTGCTGCTGCTCGCCCCAGAACGGTGCCGGTTTGCGCTGGTGCCATGGGGCCGCTTGTCCGTGAACGGCTGATCGCCCGCATACTGGACATGGAGCGCGGGCTGGACGCGGAGAGAGAGGACCTGCCGCGTGTGCCTGTCGATATCCAGCATTCAATCGACCGCATCGCGACCGAGGCCAACGCTCGACCAGGGCTGACGGTGGTCGCCACGGGCCCCCTGACGAACCTCGCCCTCGCGCTACGCCGCTATCCTGAGATCCAGGGGCGGATCGGCCGAATTGTCACGCTGAGTGGTGCGTGGGGCCTGGGCACGAAGTCCGCAGCTGCCGAGTGGAATATCCTTTGCGACCCGGAAGCCGCGGCCATTGTCTACGGGTCGGGTATTCCGATCACAATGGTTCCGGTGGACGCCAGTGGCACTGTTCCGATCACCGATGCGCTGATTGAACGGGTTTCGCAATTCCAGGGGCCGGCAGCGGCGCTGGCCGCCGAACTTCTTGCATCGCTGGTTACAACCTACAGACCGGGTGTGCTCGTGCCGCCGGCCATGCCGCTCCACGATCCATGCGCAATCCTTGCGGTGGCTGCCCCTGAGATCATCACGACGGCTCCTGCGCGCGTCGATGTCGAAACGACCCCTGGGCTGAACTATGGGCGAACCGTCGTCGACTTTGCCGGCCGAACTGAGAAGCCGAACAACTGCGATGTCGTCATCGCTTTCGACATCAAGGCCACGCATGCCGCCCTCTTGGACGCGATCAGATGCTTGTCCGAGGCGCAGGCCAATTCATGAAGCACAGTTATCGAATGCAATCTCGGAAAAATGCAACGAAGGACAATGGGAGCAAGGACATGACGATAACCGCAAGGATCAAAGCAGGCTTGGCTGCCGGTCTCTTCGCCCTGTCGGCAGTCACCGGCGCAGCCGCGGCTGACTTCAGTGCCGTCTACGTCATGAGCGACAACCTGGGCGACATGGGATTCAACGATAACGCGAAGACCGGCTTCGACCGCGCGGAGGCTGACGGCGTGAAGGTGCGTCTGCTGCAAGCCTCCCCAAGCGATCCTCAGCTTTGGCGCCAAAACCTCGAAGCCGTGTCGAACTCGGGCGACTGGAGCGTGATCTTCACAGGTCCGAACATGCACGACAACCTGGCTGCTGTGGCTCCGCAGCATCCTGACCAGAAGTACGTATTCTTCGACGACCAGCTCGATCTGCCCAATGTGCTCTCGGTGAAGTATGCGCAGAATGAGGGGTCATATCTCGCGGGTGTCCTGGCGGCGATCGCTGCGACCGACAAGGAAACCTTCCCGCTTTCCTCTGGGGAGCCAAAAATCGCCGTCGTCGCAGGCATGGATCTGCCGGTTATCCAGGACTTCATTGTCGGCTTCAAGCAGGGTGCTGCAACGGTGGAGCCGAACATCGAGGTTCAGGTCATCTTCATCGGCAATTTCAACGACGCCCAGAAGGCCTACGACTTGACCAAGACCGCGATCGAGAACGGCGCGAATGTCGTCTACAACGTAGCGGGTCCCGCTGGGCTGGGTATCCTCAAGGGAGCGGCGGATGCGGGCAAATATGCGATCGGCGTCGATTCCGACCAGAACGGCCTGCATCCGGACAACGTGATTGCCTCCATGCTGAAGCAGATTGGCAATTCGATCTATGATTCAATCGTGCAGATACGCGCTGGGAATGCCGAGTTTGGCAAGCTCAAGATCTACGGTCTCGCGAACGAAGGCGTCGGTCTCGTCTACAACGACAAGCTGGTTCCGCAGGCTGTGAGGGCAAAGGTGGATGAGGCGAAAGCGAAGGTGGTAACCGGAGAACTCAAGGTCGATACCGCGTTCAAATAACTGCATGGGGATTGCGGACGAGCTTTCGCGTCGTCCGCGATCGTCCTCCCGGACGCTGAAATGACGAACGCAGACCACATTCTGAGACTGTCGGGCATCTCCAAGAGCTTCGGCGAAAAGGTGGCGCTGAAGCATGTCGACTTGGACGTGCGACGCGGTGAGGTGCATGTCATCTGCGGCGAGAACGGTGCTGGCAAGTCGACCCTGATGAACATCCTGGCCGGTATTCATCAGCCTACCGCCGGCACACTCATCCTCAACGGCCGGGAAGTCGTCATCTCCGATCCGATCGAGGCAAGTCGGTTGGGCATTGGCATGGTGCATCAGCACTTTGCCCTGGTGCCGTCGATGAGCGTATCGGAGAACGTGTTCCTCGGTCGTAACCTCCGCAAGTGGGGTGTGTTTGCCGACAAAGCCGCGATGGTAGCGCGAACACGTGAGTTGATCGCACGCTACAATTTCCGGCTGGATCCGGAGGCGACCGTGGGAACGCTCTCTGTGGGCCAACGCCAGCGGGTCGAGATTCTCAAGGCACTCGCCTTCAATGCCGAATTGCTGATCCTCGACGAGCCGACAGCGGTCCTGACGCCGCCGGAAGTGGATGAGTTGATCGGTGTGATCGCTGGTTTGCGGGAGATGGGCCGCACGATCCTGTTCATCACGCACAAGCTACGCGAGGTCAAAGCCGTCTCCGATCGCGTAACTGTAATCCGGCATGGCGAGAGTGTCGCCACACACGAAACGGGATCCGTCAGCGAGGCAGACATCGCGCGTGACATGGTCGGCCGCAACGTCTTCCTGGTGGGGCGAGGCAATGAACAGGCACGAAGGCCGTTTGGCCCGACCGTGCTGAAGCTCAGCAATGTGAGCATGACCGATTCCGCTGGGCGCCTCCTGCTGAAGAACATTTCGCTCGAGGTACGCGCTGGCGAGATCCTGGGTATCGCGGGTGTCGATGGAAACGGCCAGACCGAACTTTCCGAGGCGATCGCCGGTCTGAGAGAGATCCAGGCGGGCTTCATCGAACTGGGCGGAAGGACGATCACAGAGGCCAGTGTGCCGGAGCGGCAATCGGCCGGCATGGGGTTCGTGCCGGAGGACCGGCTCGACCGGGGTCTCAGTAAGACGATGTCGGTGGCGGAGAACCTGGCGGTCAGCAACTATCGCCGTGCTGGCCTCAAGCGGGGCGGTTACGTCGATCAGGACCGCCTGGAGGCGTTCGCTGCAGAAAAGATCAGGGAGTATGACATCCGGGGTGCTGTTCCGGAAAGCCCGGTCAGTACGCTCTCTGGCGGCAACATGCAGAAGGTGGTGATTGCGCGTGAACTCTACCGCGATCCAGATTTGCTCGTCGTCTGTCAGCCGACGCGGGGCGTCGATGTCGGCGCTTCCGAATTCATCTATGCCCGCATCATGGCGGCCGCTGACCGCGGCAGGGCGGTTCTGCTGATCTCCTCCGAACTGTCCGAGATATTCGCCCTCTCCGATCGGATCGGCGTCATGTACTCCGGACAGCTTCTGCGCATCATCGAGAGGAAGGACGCCGACGAGGTCATCGTCGGCGCGCTGATGAACGGGTCTCTGGAGGCTGCGGCATGACTGCAGCGCGCTTCAAGAACTCGGTGCGGGCAATGTATGCGCCCATCGCGTCGATTCTGCTTACGCTCGCGCTCGGCTTCCTGCTGGTGATGGCGATCACGGACGACCCCCTGCAGGCCTACCGCGATCTCCTGTTCGCCAACTTCGATTCACTGGGTAGTTTCGCTCTTTTCCTCAACCGCGCGACGCCCCTGACATTGATCGCGCTCGGCGTCATCTTCTCGTTCCGCGCCGGTATCTTCAACGTCGGTGGCGAAGGCCAACTCTATGCAGGCGCGATTGCGGCGACGGTGATCGGCGTGACCTTCGCAGGGCTACCCGCGATAGTGCTTCTGCCGCTGGCATTGATGGGCGGCATACTTGCGGGCGCTTTCCTCGGCTGGGTCCCGGGTGTGCTGAAGGTGCGCCTCGCTGTGGACGAGGTGGTGACCACGCTGATGCTCAACATCATCGTCCTCCTTTTCACCTCCTATCTGTCCAATCAGGTGATCCGCGACACCAAGAGCTACGGGGCCGTCAGTGAGATGGTGCCGGAGAAGATCTGGCTGCCCGCGCTCCCGGGCGTTCCAGGTGCGACCAGCGGCATCGTTGTGGCGGTGCTCCTGGCTTTCGCCACCTGGGTGGTCCTGTTCCGTACCGTCTGGGGAGCCCAGCTGCGCGCCTCTGGCACTAACCTGCGCTTTGCGAATGCAGTCGGGATACCTGCCGACCAGCGTATCATCGTGGCGATGCTGATCGCGGGCGGCTTAGGCGGACTGGCCGGGGTTCTTTACGTGCTCGGTATCGGCCACCGCTTCGAGCAGAACTTCTCCCCGGAATACGGCTTGGTGGGGCTCACCTGCGCGCTGCTTGCGCGAATCCATCCGATAGGTGCTCTCGCAACCGCGATCTTCTACGCGATGATGATCAACGGTTCGGCCTATATGCAGATTTCGACAGATGTACCGCGGTCGCTCGTCGATCTGTTGACCGGCCTGCTGGTCCTGCTGATGACGGCCCGCTTGGCTACCCCGAAAACGAGGAGCTAGCGGCATGTATCTTTCCTCCTTCCTGGCCTCTGTACTTGAACAGTCGGCTCCCATCCTGCTTGCGGCCCTGGCGGCAATGATCACACTGCGCGCCAACATCCTCAACGTGGCCGTGGAGGGTATGATGCTCGTGGCGGCCTTCGTCGCGATCGCCGTTGGAAGCGCGACCGACAGTGCTGCGCTGGCCTTTTTCGCTGCGGTGTTGGCGTCCATCCTGATGTCGCAGCTTCTGGCGCTGATGACACTGCGATTCTCCGCCGACTTCATTGTCGCGGGCCTCGGCATAAACCTGCTCGCCGCAGGAGGCAGCCTGTTTGCGCTGGAATGGTTCTATGGCACTCCCGGAGGTCTGCGCCCTATCACTTTCCCTGACATATGGCATGTGGCCCCGGGGAGTCTGTCCTTCATTCCGGTGATAGGGCCCGCGATCGAGCGGCAGAGCATCATCCTGATTCTGGCATTCATTGCCATTCCGCTCTCCGCCGTGTTCCTCTATCGGACTCCGACCGGGGCCTATCTGCGCGCCGCCGGCGAGGACGAGCACGCGGCACGGGCGGCGGGCGTCAGCGTCGTCCGAATGAAGGCGATTTCGTTGGCAATCAGCGGTCTGTTTGCTGGCTTGGCCGGCGCCCAGCTCGCAATGGACAAGCTGCATTTCTTCCTCCCGGAAATGACCAGCGGACGAGGGTTCATTGGCCTGGCCGCGACTCTGTTTGGCGGAGGCCACCCATGGGTGACGGCGGCGGCTTCTCTGCTGTTCGGATTCTTTGGCGCGCTCGGCGATCGGCTGCAGGCATTTTCGTTGCCGTCGCAGTTCGTGCTGATGATGCCCTACATCGCGGCGATCGTCGGTCTCACGCTCGCACGATGGCGAATCCATGTCCGCAATCGCCCGGCCAGAATCGTCGTGGAAGGATCTGCGTAATGCCGGCTGTCGAGGATCGGGATTTCGTGTTTCAGGTTGGCGGTCACGAGCCGCGCATCCGTATCGCCTTGGGTGAAGTCTTCACCGTGTTCACGGAAGACTGCTTTTCAGGACGTCTGGACAGCGTGGACGGGAAGCCACGTGAGGTCGCGCCTTATCCCCGCGTCAACCCTCTCGTTGGCCCGATCCATGTCGACGGCGTCTTGGCGGGCGATATAGTCGCCATCCGCCTGTTGTCGTTGAAGCCTGCTCGCTCTTGGGGTGTCGCGACAATCTCGCCGGATTTTGGTCTTCTGTCCGGCACGCGCGGGCGTCCAAACCTCCAGCAGCCGCAGGACGAGCATGTCTGGATCTGGCGCTTCGCCGATGACGGCAAGACGCTTACCACTCGGACGAAAGATGGCCGAACGCTCACGGCCGGGTTTCGTCCGTTCCATGGCACGCTGGGCGTTGCCCCGGCGCACGGCGAGGTTCGCCTCGCCGTGGCACCGGGCGATTTCGGGGGCAATCTCGACATTCCGGACCTTGGCCCCGGCGCGATCCTTTACCTGAGAGCCAATGTCGACGGGGCGCATGTGTACGTCGGCGATGGCCACTACGCTCAGGGGGACGGCGAGATCGCGGGAACCGCGATCGAAGGTGCGTTCCACACCACTCTGATGTGCCAGCGTGCAGAAATGGATGATGCTTTCGACTGGCCACGGTTCGAGAATGAGAACGTCATCGGCGTCATAGGATGCGCGCGCCCGCTTGACGACGCCTGCCGCATCGCTGTCGCCGGGCTGATCCGTTGGGTTTCGAAGAGATCAGGCCTTTCAATGCATGATGCGCATCAACTTGTTTCCCAGTCCTGCCGGCTGCGCATCGGCAACCTGGTGAACCCGTCGTTCAGTGTGATGTGCTCGATCGACAAAAGTTTGCTCGACGTCACTTGATAGGTGCCTGACCCCGGCGGCAGATCTCAGCAAAAGGTATCCCGCGCTTGCCGCAGGTCTTTCCCTACCCCTTGAGCGCAACATCGCAGCGTAGGCAGCAGGAGGAACAAGCCGCGTCCATCCAAGACCGCGTTGCCGACTCCATCGCCGGCTTCACGGGGAAGGATGGCATCGGTCTACTTCCATTCATTGGTTTTCGGCGTGTGGATTCTGGCAAACCTGGGACTGCTGGGTGGCTGCCTGGGACCCGTCGCTTGGTATTTGGCGATGGTCGCACGACCTTCGTCATGATCAGCCAGAACCGTATGGACCGCCCAGCGCGGAAGCGGGCAGAACTGGATCTTCAGACAAACCCGCTGGCCGAGCATGAAATCACGCGAGTGGTGAAAATCGTTTGAGCGATCGCGAAACAGCGCGGAACTTGCGGGAGACGTAGCTCCCGAAGCGGTGCGGGATAGGATCGAAGAAATGGATCCCGCTGAGGCTTCGCGGCGGTCGGGTTGATGGGTCCTTTGCCGGACGCTCAGTCGAGTGATCGGAATCCTTTGCGGCTTCGCGTGCCGAGACCCGCAGGTGCCTCCCAACAGAAATTTCTCTGCAGCCCCGTGTTGCGCCAAGAATGATGCGCTCCGGGATAGATCCTGGCCGGGCAAGCAGTTCCTCGACCGCTACCAGCGACGGCAGGATCGCCCTCGATGGCGTCGACGCGGCGGGACTGGCACCGGCAGAGCGCGGCCTCAGTCTCATGTTCCAGAACATCGCGTTGTTTCCGACCCGAACTGGCCACGACAACATCGCCTTTCCGCTGCAGATGGCCGGCAAGTCCGGGGCGGAGATCGGGGCCCGCGTCGAGACGGTCGCGCGGATGGTAAATGTCGGCCACCTCCTCCAGCGCCTGCCGCAGACCTATTCCGGCGGCGAGCAGCAACGCGTGGCGATCGCCCGCGCCGTCGCTGCGTCCAGCCGCCTCCTCATGCTGGACGAGCCGCTGACCAATCTCGACGCGCGCCTGCGCATCGCGTTGCGGATTCAGCCAGGCCGGAAGGGCTGGTGAGGGGCTACTTCATGCCGGCCAGCAAGTGCCCGCGCACGCCGGGTCGGCAGGACGTGGGCGGCAGCGGCCCCGAGGGCGTTCGCATCACGCTGCCGTAGGCGAAAGCTGAGAAAGCTTTTGACGTCCGTGTGGGGCACCACGGCCCCCTCCTGCGACGTTCGTGGTGACCTTTCTCCCCCAAGTGAACAGGCCGATCATCGTGCCCCTGGGGATCGGCGGAGGGAGATGGAGCAAAATCGGTTGATCCGCGTTTCTCTTGAAGTCCAACGAATGGAAGGCCTTTAAAGCAGATCAGGCACAATATTTTTGGTGTCTTATCTGCTTGGTCTTAAAAAAACAGCGTTGGTCACAGAAATGTAAGTGGCAGGAGTCCGTGTTGTGCCAAGTAATATGCTTCCATTGCAGTCGCGGGATTCGCATATCGCTCTCATTGGCCGCCGTAGAACAACTTGCCGCGCTAGACCATCCCATTCTGAGGTGCCCGCTTATGGACCGGAAGGGGTCCTTCGAACCACGGCGCCCACGGCGTTGTCACATGCGGTCGCTTCAATGGCCGAGGTGAATTGGTCTGCCCGAGGGATGAGGCGAGCCGGGCGCGTAAACAAATCCCCTGCGCCAACGTAGCTGACTACGGCGTTTGGAAGACCTGCGCGTACCGATCTTCGTAGATATTTTTGCAATCACTCTGCCCATAAGTGCCGAGTGGAAGGGAGAAGTTCAGTCGTGGTCCTTCATTCTCCACAATCTACATTAAGTCTCCCGACGCTGGTCTGCTTCTCTCATCTTAGGTGGGACTTTGTTCTGCAGAGGCCTCAGCATCTCATGCGACGGTATGCAGAGCGGGCTCGTGTATTCTTCTTCGAGGAACATATACCCACCGATCATCACCTGCCGTACCTTGAATTTCATGCCTTTGATGACACCGAGGTGATTGCGGTGCGCCCGCGGGTACCGCGGGATTGGCAGGGGGCACGGCTGCAGCTGGCGCTGTCTCGCCTGCTGGATCAACTCCTGAAAATCCATAAAGCCGAGAAGCCGATCTTGTGGTTCTATACGCCCATGATGTTTGGCTTGGCGGCCCATATTGATGCTGCCGCCGTCGTATACGACTGCATGGACGAACTGTCCGCATTTCGCTTTGCGCCGGCTGAACTGAGTCAACTCGAAGGGGACCTTTTGCGAAGGGCGGACGTCGTCTTTACCGGCGGACACGCCATTTACGAGGCCAAGCGTAACGCTCACAGCAATATTCATCCCTTTCCCTCGAGCGTGGATACCGCCCATTTCGCGGCGGCGAGGACGCCGGTCGCCACCCCACCGGACCAAAGCCCAATAAAGGGTCCCATCCTCGGCTACTATGGCGTGATCGACGAACGGGTCGATCTGGATCTCATAGCCGATGTCGCCGCTGCACGACCCGACTGGTCGCTGGTCATGATCGGGCCGATTGCCAAGCTTGATGAGGCTGTCCTGCCCCGAGCCCGAAACATCCACTACCTTGGCCGCAAGGACTATTCTGAACTGCCAAATTACCTCGCGGGGTGGGATGTCGCGTTGATGCCTTTCGCCCTCAACGAGGCAACGCGCTTCATCAGCCCAACCAAGACGCCCGAGTATCTGGCCGCGGGGCGCCCAGTCGTTTCCACGCCAATCGCCGACGTGGTTCGCCACTATGGGGACCTGGAAGGCGTCTTCATCGCCTCAGGTACGCACCATTTCATAAAGGCCTGCGAGACTGCGATAGCCCTGGCGGACAAACCCACAAGCTGGCTGCGGGAAGCCGACGACATGCTCGCCACCTCGTCATGGGACGATACGTTCGCCCGGATGGCGTCGTTGGTCGACCAGGCGGTTCGCGACAATGCAGCTGAGGCACGAGGGCTGGCTTCTCCCGCGGTCATGCGACTGGGGGGCGAAAGCCCACATGATTTCGTCATCGTAGGGGCGGGCTTTGCCGGATCAGTACTTGCGGAGCGACTCGCCTCGGTCGGCAAGCGCATTTTCATCTGCGACCGCCGTCCTCATATCGGCGGCAATGCTTACGATTGCTACGACGCAGCCGGTATTCTGATCCACCAGTACGGGCCGCACATCTTCCATACGAACAGCGAAGAGGTCTTTGCCTATCTCTCGCGCTTCACGACGTGGCGGCCGTACGAGCATCGCGTGCTCGCCCAGGTCGGCGAACAACTCCTGCCTATCCCGATCAACCGCGTTACACTTAGCGCCCTGTACGGCGTAGAGCTTGCGCATGACCAGGAGGCGGCCGCCTTTCTCAGGGAGAGGGCCGAACCGACAGGCGACATTCGCACTTCTCGCGACGTCGTCGTCTCCCAGGTCGGCACGCATCTCTACCAGACCTTCTTCGAAGGCTATACCCGCAAGCAATGGGGCCTCGATCCGTCAGAGCTCGACAAATCCGTGACGGCGCGGGTGCCGACGCGAACCTCGGCCGACGATCGGTATTTCCTCGACACCTATCAGGCCATGCCGGCGAATGGCTTCACTGCCATGTTCGAGGCCATGCTCGATCACCCCAATATCCGCGTGGAGACCAGCGTCGAGTACGGCGATATCAAGCGCGAGAGCCTGGCAGGCCGCACGATTTTCACTGGACCCATCGACGCCTATTTCGACCACCGCTTCGGCCCCTTGCCATACCGCAGTCTGGAATTCAGGCATGAGACCCTCGACCGCCCGCAGTTTCAGCCGGTCGCGGTGGTGAACTACCCTTCACTTGAAGTTCCTTACACGCGTATCACCGAGTACAAGCACCTGACCGGCCAAAATCACCGCCAGACGAGTATTTCATACGAATACGCCGGATCGAGCGGTGATCCCTACTACCCGATCCCGCGCCCCGAAAATCAAGTCCTGTACAAGAAATACCAGGATCTCGCACGCCATAGGAATGACGTCATCTTCGTAGGGCGCCTTGGTACCTACAAATATTACAATATGGACCAGGTTGTCGGGCAGGCGCTCGCGACTTTTCGCCGTCTGCGGCAGGCGGATGCGGGCGCCGTTACCGCCTGGTCGACGGCGGCCGAGTAGCATGTCCCCCGCCGCCATGCCCGCGATTGTTCTCGCGACGGACAGTCTTGCGCCCTCCGGTGTTGGCGAGCACATGTTGACGCTCGCCGACGCGCTCAAAAAGGATCATCGCGTCGTGCTGGCCTTCCCAAGCGCAGCCGGCGGCGCGGGGTTTCTCCGGCGCGGCCGTGAGGCCGGGTACGAAACCATGCCGATCGATGCTGGCGTGACGCCGATTGCCGGGGCGTTGCAGGATCACCGCGCCGACCTCCTGCATGTGCATGCGGGTGTAGGCTGGGAAGGCCATGCGCTGGCAGTCTCAGGCCGGACGGCCGGCATCCCGATTATCCGGACAGAACATTTGCCTTACGTTCTGACCGACGAGGACCAGAGGCGCGAGCATCTTCTGGGCATCGCTCTGGTTGATCGTCTGATCTTCGTCTCCGAGGCGGCGCACGAGAGCTACCGCAAGGCGGGCGCTTGCGGCACGCATGCAACAACCATCCGCAACGGTATCGTCAAGCCGCAGGCAAAGCACAACTGCGCCGAGACGCGTTTGTCGTTGCGCATCCCTGAGGATGTCCGAGTCCTCGTGACCGTTGCGCGCTTCACGCCGCAGAAGGGATACGAATTTCTGCTGCGCGCCACGTCCGAAGTCGTGGCACGGGGCCAGAAGATCCACGTCGTCCTGGTCGGAGACGGTCCGGATCGGCCGAAGATGGAAGCGCTCGCCCGCGAGCTTGAGATTTCCGGCACGGTCCAATTTCTCGGCGAACGCGAGGATGTGGCGGACCTGCTCACGTCGGCCGACCTCTTTGTCCTGCCGTCGCTCTTCGAGGGGTTGCCGCTGGTCATCCTGGAAGCGATGGCACTCGGCCTTCCCGTCGTCGCTACCCGGATTGGCGGGACCTTGGAGGCGCTTGGCGCCGACTATCCGTGGCTGGTCGGTGCCGGAGCCGTCGGCGAACTGGCAGACATGCTCTCGTCGGCACTGACCGACGCGGCGATGCGCGCGCGTCTGGGCGAGCGGAATGAACGCCGTTACGCGACGAGGTTCGGGGCCGAGCGAATGGCCTCCGAGACCGCAGCACTCTACCGCGCCGTTCTGTCGGAAGGGGATGCAGCGCATGCCGGAAAGTGAAGCGCCCACCCGTATCGGCTTCATCGGTGCAGGAGGCATTGCCCGTCGCCATGTCGGAACCTTACGCACCGTGTCCGATGTCGAAATCGTAGGCATCGCGGATCCAGACGCTGATCGTGCGCGCGCCCTCGCAGCCGAGGTGGGTGCCCGCGCGTACGTTTCCCACGTGGACATGCTCGATCGCGAAGCGCTTGACGCAGCGTATATCTGCGTGCCGCCGTTCGCCCATGGCCCCCCAGAGCGGGCAGTGATCGATGCCGGCCTGCCGTTTTTCGTGGAGAAGCCGTTATCGTTGTCGATCGGGGATGCCGAAGCGATCGCATTGGCCATCGAGCAGTGCGACCTCGTCACCGCAGTCGGATATCACTGGCGCTACATGGACACGGTCGATGAGGCCCGTCGCCTCCTGCGCGACACGCCGGCACGGCTCGTTTCGGGGTATTGGCTCGACCAGACGCCCCCGCCGAACTGGTGGTGGCACGAGGCGCAGTCCGGCGGCCAGATCGTCGAGCAAGCGACGCACGTCGTCGATCTTGCCCGGTATCTCGTAGGCGAGATCACGGAAGTATACGCGGCCGCTTCGCGTGCCGAGATGCGGGAGGGGTTCCCCGGTCTCGATGTCGCGACGGGCACGGGCGTCAGCCTCAAATTCGCTGGTGGGGCGGTCGGGACGCTCGCGGCGACGTGCCTGTTGCGCTGGAGCCACCGGATCGGCCTGCATCTTTTCGGCGACGGTCTGGCGATCGAACTGTCGGAACGGGAGATCATGGTGGATGTCGGCCGTGGCAGGCCCGTACGCCAGTCACTGGAGGATCCGGTGGCTCTCGAAGATCGCGATTTCATCGACGCAGTGCGTGGCATCCCAAGCCGCATCCGCTGTCCCTACCGGGAGGCGCTCAAATCCCATCGCGTCGCACTCGCCATCGCGCGGTCGGCTCGGACCGGCTCCCCTGTCCGGATCGCCCTCGACGGGGAATCCTCGAATGCCTGAGCACCGCACGATACGTTCCCTCGGTGTCGAGGCGCCGCACAAGCCCTACTTCATGTGCTATGACGAAGGGCCACCGCAGGACGGGGCCGTGCAACTGGACGCGCTGTACAGCGGGTTCTCCGCCGGGACCGAGTTGACCTTCCTTAAGGACACCAATCCCTACCTGCGCTCGCGCTGGGACGATGGGCGCGGCGTCTTTGTCGAAGGTGAGCCGAGTGCTCGCTTCCCTATCCCATTCCTCGGCTACATGGAGGTGGCTCGCGTCCGGCAAAGCCGTGCGGCCGCCTTTGCCGAGGGCACAGTCGTCTGCGGGACCTTCGGCCACAAATCCGGCCATACGGCTGACCCTTTCCACGAATTGCTCATACCTCTGCCGGGAGATCTTGATCCGATCCTCGGAATTTTCGTGGCGCAGATGGGTCCCATTGCCGCGAACGGCATCCTTCATGCCGATGCCGAGATGTTGGGTAGCGGCGGGACCAGACTGGGAGACGGCGTTGCAGGGCTGCGGGTCATTGTCATCGGAGGCGGGACCGTAGGCCTGATGACAGCTCTTTTCGCGAGGGATGCCGGCGCAACAGTGATGTTGGCAGACCCGTCGGCATTCCGGCGTGAGAAGGCCCATGCGCTGGGGCTAACGGCGATGGAAGAGGACCAGGCATGGCAGCATGCCAAGGCGGCGTGGCGTCATGGCCCGTCGGACCGCGGTGCCGACATCGTCTTTCAAACCCGTGCCCGCTCCGAAAGCCTGCATGGGGCGCTTCGCGCTCTGCGTCCACAAGGTACGGTGATCGATTTGGCCTTTTATCAGGGAGGAGCCGACCATACGCGTTTGGGGGAGGAGTTCCACCACAATGGGCTCAGCATCCGCTGCGCCCAGATCAATCGGGTTCCTCGCGGCCTCGCGCATCGCTGGGACCGAAGCCGCCTCGCAGGAGAGACTATCAGGCTGCTGTCACGTCATGGCCGCGCTATCCGCCGCGAAATGATCACGCACATCGTTCCGGTCGACGAAGCGCCGGAGTTCCTGACGAGACTGGTCGACGAGCGGCCCGAATTCCTGCAAATCGTTTTCAGCTTCGAGCCATGACGCGAGACCCGTCGGAACGGATCCGCGTCCTCTTCGTCTTCGCCTGGCTGGTGGTCGGCGGCGAAGAGACCGAGGTACGACTCCTGGCACGCACGCTCGACCCGAAGAAGTACAGGATCGATGTCATCGCCTGCTTCAGCAAGCCAGGCATGCCCGACCAGACGCATCGGCAACTTGAGGAACTCGGCATCGATGTCGACACCGCGCCCTACCAGCTCTCGTTCGAGGACACGGTCGAGTACCTTGCCGGCAAGCTAGCCTCCTATGATATCCTGGTCTCCTGCCAGAACGTGGCCGACATCTATCCCGCTCTGGAGCGGCTAAAATGGCGTCCGCCTTTGATCGAACATGGTGGCCTGGTGTCCGAGGCGCTGGCGGGGCCCAAGCATTTCACCAATCGCTATGTCGGCGTGTGCCGTTCGATCCGCGATGCCGCAGCATCGAAGATGGCCGGACGAGAGGTTCACGCGATCGAAGTGCCTTCGATGGTCGACCTTTCCGAATTCCACGAGGATCGTCGCGCCGCCACGCGGGCTGCCCTCGGCCTTGCCGACGACGAGATCCTGGTGGGCTGGGTGGGGCGCTTGGACCCGAAAAAGCGCGTGGAGGACTTCATCGACGCCGCCGCACTCGTTCACACGCGTCTCCCGGAGGTCCGTTTTGTCGTCGTCGGAGGCCCCGATGCCTTCATGCCTGACTATGCCGGGGATTTGAAAGATAGGGCAGGCCGGAGCGGGCTGGGCGATGCCGTGCAATTCCTCGGCGACCGAACGGATGTGCCGGCCCTCATGCAGGCGATGGACATCTTTGTCTGGCTCTCGCGCGGCGAAGGAATGCCCCATGTCATATCCGAAGCCGGCGCCGCATCCTTGCCGGTCGTCGCGACGCCAGACAATGGGTCGATGCAGCAGATCGACGATGGGATCTCCGGCCTGTTTGTTCCCCACGAGACGCCGTCGGCCGTCGCCGCGGCGGTTGCAAAGCTTGCGGTAAATCCCGCCCTGCGCCGACAGCTCGGCCGCGCGCTGCGGAAGAAAGTCGAGAGCACCTATAGCGCCCAGGTGGTGACACCGCAGTGGGAATTGCTTTTCCGCAGCGTGCTGGAAAACCGCTCCGCACCGTCCCCTTCGCTGTTTGCGAGCTTCGTCCAGGGTGGTTTCGAGTGTTCCACGCAGGTGCTTCGGCACGGCAGGCGGCTGGACCTCCTCGATGCCACGCAGCACGCGACGCATGCCGCTGGCGACTACGAACAGCTGGCCGAACACGGCATCCACACCGTGCGTGACGGTTTGCGATGGCACCTGATCGAGACCACCCCCGGCCGCTACGACTGGTCCAGCTACCTGCCCATGCTACGGGCGGCAAAGGCGACGGGCACCCAGGTCATCTGGGACCTAATGCACTACGGGTGGCCGGACGAGCTGGACATCTGGTCGCCGGCTTTCGTCGAACGGTTCGTGGCGTTTGCCGCGGCAGCTGCACGGATCGTCCGGTCGGAGACGAGCGACGTGCCATTCTATTGTCCGATCAACGAGATCTCATTTCATGCCTGGAGCGGTGGCGACGGCAACTATCTGAACCCGTTCGCAAGTCGTCGGGGTTTCGAGCTCAAAGTGCAGCTCGCCCGCGCATCCATCGCGGCTATGCGCGCGATCCGGGCGGTCGATCCACGGGCGCGTTTCGTTCATTGCGAGCCGCTGATCAGCATTGTCGCCGACCCTCAGCGCCCGCACGAACGTCTGCAGGCGGAAGGCGCGCGGCTGGCACAATTCCAAGCTTGCGACATGATCGCCGGGAGAATGTGGCCCCAACTGGGGGGCGCCCCGGATTTGCTGGATATTGTCGGGGTGAACTACTACTTCGACAACCAGTGGATTCACGGCGGCCCGCCGATGACGCCGGAACATCCACTGCACAAGCCGTTTCGTAACCTCCTCGCTGAGATTTATGCCCGATACGGGCGGCCCGTGCTCGTTGCAGAGACAGGCACCGAGGGTGACGGCCGTGCGGCCTGGTTCGAAGCCGTCTCGTCCGATGTCATGGCAGCCCGCAGCGCCGGCATCCCGGTCGAAGGTCTCTGCCTGTACCCGATCATTGACCATGTGGGATGGGATAATGACCGGGACTGCCCAAGCGGACTGATGGAGAACCGGCTGCGCGGCGGAAGGCGTCCCATTCACCAACCTTTGGCAGACGCGATCCGCAAGTTCTCGCGCACCTACTCATTCGGGGCCCTGTCCTGGCCCACGAGGCGCCATGGTACACGCTAAAGCCGGGCGAGCTCGGAGGATCGTCGTCATTAGCGACTTCTGCGACGGTGATCAGCCTCTGGGGGAAGATCGATCCGTGGCCCACTATCGGGAGGACTGGCTTGCCGGCCTGCGCGGGCCCGCACCCGCCGAGCGCCCGGTCAATCCGCCGCCGGTACTCGGCGGCTATCTGGAGCGGTTGCCCCTGGCCGCAATCCGGCAGGGGCTCTGCGATGCGGCAGAGATCTGGTCGTTCTGGGCGCGGGAGGGACCGCCGCCAGCGCCGGAGGCAAATGGTGCGATCACACGGCGGGCGTTCCGCACCGAGCCGCGGATCAAACCCTCTTCCTCCAACGATATGCTGGGCCACCTCGCGGCATTCGGGCCTCCCGAAATCCTTTGCGTGTGGGGTCTCGGTGTCGACGAGTCGATCATGCAGGCCTGTCAGCAGAGCATAAAAGTCTATAACTCGATCGACGCACCGGCGCTGCGCGTCCCTCCCGAAGTCAGCCGTCATTTCGACCTCGTCCTGACAGGGGCGGAATGGCAATCCCGGTTGGTCGAAGCGCGCCATCCTGGCATGGCTACCGCGGTGATGCCCATCGGACCCGAATTCGCCTCACCGGATACGTTTTATCCGCTCGGCTTGGAAAAGCCCTATGACGTGGTCTATGTGGCGGCGGCTCAACCCTACAAGCGGCACGACATCCTGTTCGACGCCCTGGCAAAGCTGCCCCGGTCCATCTGCGCCCTCTGTGTCTGCGGCTATGGCGAACTGGGAGACGATCTGCGCGCCCGCGCTGCAGAACTTGGCATATGCGTCGACTTCGTCGGTCCCCCAGGAGTCGGGTACGCGGAAGTCAACCGCTTGATGAACCTGGCGAAGATCGGTGTGGTTTGCGGCGTGGACGACGGCGCGCCGGCAATTCTAACCGAATATATGCTCGCTGGCCTGCCAGTCCTTGCGAACGACGCGCTGGCCTGCGGTCTCCAGTACATAACGCCCCTGACCGGCCGGACCGCCAATGCGGAGGGTTTCCACCTGGGCATTTTGGATATGCTGGCCAACGTCGGGACATTTCGCCCGCGCCACACCGCCATCCTGCATTGGGGTTGGCAAGCTACCGCTTCGCGTTTCGAAGCTTTGGTGAAGGCTGCGAGAAGAATGCGCTCAGAGGCGGGGTGCTCGGCGTGGAGGGTGAACCTGGTGACGTTGCCCCCAGGATGCCCACGGATTGAACTGGACTCCGTCGAAAGCAGACGAAGATGGAGATAAAGAGAAGTCGGTTCACAGAAGGCAGATCATCGGCGTGCTGAAAGAGCACCAGCCAGGAGCCCCACGGGAGAGCTGTGCCGGAGGCACGGGATCTCGGAGGCAACCTTCTGCGACTGGGGTAGCCGCTATGGCGGGATGGAGGTCTCGGAAGCCCTGGCTGAAGGGCCGCGAGGACGAGAACCGCAGGCTGAAGAAGCTGCTGGCGGAATCCATGCTGAACGTCGCGACGCTGAGGGAAGCGCTCGCGGCCTAGTCCCCGAACTTTCCCAACGCTGAGCGAAGCTACAGCAGCTAATACTCCTCAAACCCGGTCAGCTGTGGTCGATCCCAGGTGGCTTCGAGTCCGTTATACGCGACAACCGTCGGTTGCTCCCGCAAGAATATGCTATCCCTTTGCCTCCATCCGTTTTCTCAGGTGAACGGTTCGATTCTTCAGTGTGCGAGGAGCAAAAGATGGACCCTTGGGAGGTTCCCGCGGGGGCGAGAAGCATCTCAATCGAAGGATATCCGCTCACCTACACTGAAGCAGGGGACGGAGAGCCGCTTCTGCTGATCCACGGCTCATTGAACGACTATCGGTCATGGGATGCGCAGGTCGGCGCGTTCCAAGAACGCTACAGGACCCTGGCAATCAGTCTGCGCCACTATTACCCAGAGCCGTGGGCAGGGGAGGGCGGAGAATTTTCGCTTTCCCGGCACGCGGCGGATGTCATCGCGTTGATACGCGCGCTGAAACTGTCCCCGGTTCGGCTGCTCGGTCACTCCCGCGGCGGCGCAGTCGCCTATATGGTGGCGCGGGCGGCTCCGGAACTTATCCGCGCCCTCGTCCTGGCGGAGCCGCGGGGCATGGAGGACCTGTTGCCAGGCGAAGACGCAGCCATCGATGGGGCGAGTTCCAATCGAGCAATCTTCGATGCGCTTCACGTCGCCTTGCAAAGCGGCAGCAGGGTCGAGGCGGCCCGCGCGTTCATCGATGCCTTCAACGGGCCGGGCAGTTGGGCGGCGATGCCAGCGCGGCAGCAGACGATCATCCTCGACAACATCGCGACCGGCATCGACAGCGGCGAATTGCCGGGGATGCGGTGCGAGGACATCGCGAGATTCACCTTTCCCATCCTCCTGATCCGGGGCGAAAAAAGCCTGCGCCGCTATGAGTTGGGAATGGAGGCGATGCGCCGCTGCAACGCCGCCATCGAAGAGGTGGTGGTCGTGCCCGGCGCGCCTCACGGCATGCACCGCACCAATCCCGAATTCTTCAACAGCGCGGTGCTCGACTTCCTGGCGCGCAACTAGGTGCCGGACACCGCAGGGACGCGCCCGTTACTCCACGAAGACCTCATGACGACGCTTGCGGATGGCAGGGAGAACAGAGAAAGCGAGAAGGATCACGGCCGCCAGGAGAAGACTTGCAGACAGGGGGCGGGTGAAGAAGACCGCGACGTCGCCGCTCGAGATGATGAGCGCGCGCCGTAGGTTTTCCTCGAGCAACGGGCCCAAAACCAGGCCGAGGATCAGCGGCGCCGGCTCGAAGTCGTGTCGGACCAACCAGTAGCCGAGAAGGCCGAAGGCGCCGGTCAGAATGACATCGAGGCTGGAATTGTTCACCGCATATCCGCCGATGCAGCAGAAGATGACGATGGCCGGGAACAGGAGCCGGTAGGGCACGCGCAGCATGCTGACCCACACGCCGATCAGCGGCAGGTTCAACACCAGCAGCATCAGATTGCCGATCCACATGGACACGATTACCGCCCAGACGAGGCTGGGCTGGAACATCATGACCTGGGGACCGGGCACTATTCCCTGCATGGTCATCGCCCCCAGAAACAGGGCCATCACCGCATTGCCCGGGATGCCGAGCGTCAGGAGCGGGATGAAGGAGGTCTGCGCGGCCGCGTTGTTGGCGCTTTCGGGCGCGGCGACACCTTCGATTGCTCCCTTGCCGAACCGCGAGGGATCGCGCGCTATGCGCTTTTCCAGCGTGTAGGCGGCAAAGGACGACATCACCGCGCCGCCCCCGGGCAGCACGCCGAGGATGGAGCCGATCACCGTGCCGCGGCCGATCGCGCCGGCGGACTGGACGAGGTCCGCCCGCGTCGGCATGAGGTTGGTCACCTTTCCGCGCACGATGCCGCGTTGCTCGGGAGCCTGCAGGTTTCGGACGACTTCGGCGATGCCGAACATACCCATCGCGATCACGACGAAACTGAGGCCCTCCGACAGTTCCATCAGTCCGAAGCTAAGGCGTGGCATGCCGGTCGAAAGGTCCGAGCCGACGGTGGACAGCAGGAGGCCCAGCAGGATCATCGCGACGGCCTTGAGAACCGATCCGCTTGCGAGAACCACCGCGAGCACAAGACCGACGACCATCAGGGCAAAGAATTCCGGCGCGCCGAACATCAGCGCGACGCGTGTCAGCGGCTGTCCCAGGAGAGCCACCAGGAAGGTGGCGACCGTGCCGGCCGCGAACGAGCCGATTGCAGCGATGGCGAGCGCAGGCCCGGCACGGCCGTTCTTCGCCATCTGGAAGCCGTCCAGCGTCGTGACGACCGAGGACGCCTCGCCGGGTATGTTGACGAGGATTGACGTGGTGGAGCCACCGTATTGCGCGCCGTAATAAATACCGGCGAGCATGATGAGCGCGCCGGCGGGAGACAATCCAAAGGTTACGGGCAGCAGAATCGCGATGCTGGCAACCGGGCCGATGCCTGGCAGCACCCCCACCATGGTGCCGACGATGACACCCACCATGCAGAGGAGGAGGTTCTCCGGCGCGGCGGCAACGGAGAAGCCGAGGGCGAGATTGGCAAGCAAGTCCATTACGACTTCCAACTCTCAGAAGCTGGGCCAGAGCGGCAAAGCGAGGCCGAGGGCGTAGACGAAGAGCAGGGTGCAGGCTGCCGACAGCACAGCCGCCCACAGGATGCTCTCTAGCCAGCGAACCTCGTCTGAAGCCGCTGACGTGAGGAGGATTGTGAGGAAGGAGGTCAACGGCAGCCCGAGCGGGCGTATCGCCGTCGCGAACAGGAGGATACTTGCGGCGACCAACAGCGGCCCGCGGACGCCGTATCTCCCGATCGGTTCCCCGTCCCTGATCAGGCCCATTACGGCTATGACGCCGCCGGTGAGAAAGAGAAGCCCGGCAAACAGGCGCGGCGCCGTGCCAGCCCCGAACTGTACACCTTGCATTCCCGAAAGGTTCAGCGACCCCCACCAGGCGAAGGCAGCCAGCGCCATCAGCGCGAGGCCCCCATAGAAATCCCGGGGGGCCCGGATACGCCGGCGCGCGGCCGGCTTCGGCTTCGATCCCATGGCGTCACGCCCTTCCGGCAAACCTCCTTCCCGAGGTCACGTGACCGCGGGAAGGAGGCTGGAAGAGGCGGCGGCATCCCGTCGCGACGCTCATTTTACCTTCAGGTCGTAGAGTTCGACCATCGGCTTCCACGTCGCGCGGTCGCGCTGGATGAGTTCCGACAGCTGCTCGGGCGTCGTCGGCATGGGCATGCTGGCGACCGTCTCCAGCCGCTTGGCGACGTCCGGATTTCCTAGCGCCTTCACCCCGGCCTCATTCAACCTGGTAATGATATCCTGCGGCGTGCCGGCCGGTGCATAGAAGCCGTTCCAGCCGACCAGCGTGAGGTCGATGCCGCTTTCCTTCAGCGTCGGAACGTCGGGGATCAACGACGAGCGCTCCGGCAGCGTGACGGCCAGCCCCTTGATCTGCCCGCCGCTGATTGGACCTACGGCGGACGGCATGGCTTCGATGGCCACGTCGATGTCGCCGCGGATCAGATCCGGGAACAGCGCCTGATTCCCGCCCGCGTAGGGGACGATGTTGAAGGAGACGTCTGCTGCTTCGCTGAACATGCCGTTGACGACGCGCGCCGTTGTGCTGACCAGCCCCATGCGCACCGTGTTCGGGTTCGCCTTGGCCTTGTCGACCAGATCATTGACGGATTTGTCGCTCATCGTCGCGCCGCCGGCCACGACATATCCTGTCGAAGCTATGCCGGTGATCGGCACGAGGCTGGTATCGGGATCGAAGCCCATGTCCTCGTAGATGAGCGGGTTTGCGACGTGGGTCGCGCTGCCTGTACACAGGAGGGTGTAACCGTCGGGCTGCGCCTTTGACGCCTCGGCCGCGCCGACATTCGAGGCGGCGCCGACCCGGTTTTCGATGACGATCGTGGCGCCGAGCTCCGCCTTCAGTTGCTCGAGGAAGACGCGGCACATGACGTCTGTCGCCTGCCCCGCGCCGTAGGGCACGATAACCGTGATCGGCTTGTTTGGATATTCCTGTGCCCCCGCCACGTTCACGGCGAATCCGCTCGCGAGTGCGGCGAGCGCTCCAATCCATTTCTTCATCGTATTCCTCCCTGAATGGTTGTCTAACGTCGCGATCGAGTTCGCGCCATGGTTTATCGCCCGCGCTCCACTCAGTCCGGCCGGTTCCAGGAATCCCACTCGGGCTTGACCCACTCCACACCTTGGTCGCCGAAGTCCTCCTTCTGGTAATCGACGAGGTGGATGTAGTCGTTGCGCACCGGGGCGAAGATTTCGATCAGCGATGCGGGTGTCTCGCCGACCGCATATCCGCGGTGCATGACGTGGGCGGGGATGACGACCAGTGCGCCTTCCTTCAGGTCGTATTCTTCGCCGCCGATCTCCATGTGCATGTGGCCCTTCATCACGATGAGCATCTGATCGTAGGGGTGGTCGTGCGGCTTGCGGTGGTGGCCCTGTTGGCCGAGCGGCTGCGGTTTGATCTCCGCGAACATCACCATGGCGGCGGAGGTGCGCGCCGCGAAACGGGACATTCGCCCTTGATGCAGCTTGTTCTCCTTAGGAATGTCGGCGAAGCGGTAGACGGGAAGTCTCGTGGACATGACTTGTCTTCCCTCTATTCGGCTGCCGTGGCTGCGGGCTTGAGCGGCGCCGGCTTGCTCGTTCCGAAATCATCGGTCTGGTAGGCCGTCAGCGGGAAGAAGTCTGGGCGAAGCGGTGAGAAGATGTCGAGGTTCAGCGCCACGCCGTCCTCTGGCAGCGGCGGCTCGGAATAGTGAACCACGTTCGGCGGGATACGAACGAAGCTGCCGTCACGCATGTCGAACACCTGATCGCCCACATGCAGCTTCACCTTTCCCTTCAGCAGCATGAAGATCTGCTCCCACGGATGGCTGTGGGGGCTCGGCTTCATGTCTGGATGGAGTTCGGCGAAGCTGACGCAGACTGCTGATCCGCGGAACACGCGCTGCACGACGCCGTCGCGAGGATTGAGGACGGGTATTTCGTCCAGATTGTAGAGTGGTACCTGGGCGTCCGGCATATATTTGTATCCTGAAAGAGTTGTCGAAGTCCGTGACCGCCCTGCGGCGCATCTGCGCTGCCAGAGCGAGTGACAGCACAATGGACCCGATTCCCGGCCAGGTTTAGAACAGAATTTCGCCCGTATCTTCACCCCTGCCGGCCGGCGCAATTCCGTTCTAAACCGCGCCCGGACTTGCCGATACTCTCATGCTCACTTGATCGGTCATTCGTGGCGCACGGTGCTGAAATCGGCGCGTTGCCGCCAGGGGCGGCGCGCCGGATATCTCCGGATGAGCCAAGGGAGGAAGAATTGGCTACAAGAAGAACTCTTTCGAAGCTTTTGCTCGCTGCCACTGTCGCTGCAATTGCCGTTCCGTCGGCCTGGGCGCAGGAGTTCAAGATCCTCCTGGGCACGGCGGCGAGCCCGCCGCACCCGTTCTACGAGGCGGGGCGTATGTGGAAGGAAGAGGTCGAGAAGCGTTCGGAAGGCCGCGTCGCGGTCCAGTACCTGCATAGTCGCCAGCTCGGCGAAGAGCGTCCGCTATTCGAGGGTGTGCTGTCTGGAACAGTCGACGCAATGGTCGGCTCCTCCATCAGCCTAACGGTTTTCGCCGGCAAGCCGAGCTTCGAAGCGCTGCAGCTTCCGTTCCTGATTTCGTCATACGACAATCTTGCCAAGGTACTGAGCTCGGACGCGGCCATGGCGCTGTTGGCCGACCTCGACTCGGCCGGTCTGAAGGGCTTCTCTCTCTTCGAGGGCGGGCAGCGCCACTACCTGTCGACGAAGGGTCCCGTGCGCACTATGGCTGAGCTGGCCGGACTCAAGACCCGCGTCATGAACATGCCTATGCACTTGGCGATCTGGGAGGCTGCGGGCGCCTCCCCGATCGGAATGAACTATGGCGAAATCTACACCTCCCTGGAAACAGGCACGATCGACGGCGTCGAAATCAACGTTTCCTCGCTGGAATCGGAACGCTTCTACGAGGCGGCCAAGCATTTCACCTACACCGGGCACTATTTCTGGACCGGCATGCTGATCGGCAACAAGGCTAAGTTCGACTCGTTGCCGGCGGACATCCAGCAGATCATGCTGGATGCCGGACGCGACATCATCGTCCCGCAGGTGATGGCGACCAAGGAGTCGGAAGCGCAGGTCGCCAAGCGGCTCGCGGAGGAAGAAGGCGTCCAGTTCTACGAGTTCGAGGAAATGGACAAGATGCGTGCCGTCATGGAGCCGCTGATCGAGGAGCGCGTGAGCTCCGATCCGACGATTGCGGCCTTCGTGAAAGCCGTTCGCGAGATTGAAGGTCAGTAACGCTCGTCGCACGGGCGGGGAAGCCGCGGCTTCTCCGCCTGCCCGTCCTCCTCAGACGTTTCCAGCCCGCTCGCACCCTATGAACAGTTCCACCTCAAGTCCGCCCGGGGGCCACCTCGCGGCTGCCTACAGGGCTTACGCACATGTGATGCAGTGCGCCGCAGCCGCTGCCATGGGTCTGATCGTTGTCATCCTGACGGCGCAGGTGTTCTACCGCTATTTCCTTTCGGGTTCGCTGATCTGGGCGGAGGAACTGTCCAGATGCCTGTTGGTATGGACATGCTTCCTGTTCGCGGGCATCGCCTACCAGCGCGGTGAGATGGCTTCAGTCGATTTCGTGACGCGAAAGCTTCCGCTGCCCCTTCGAACATTCCTGATGGTGCTCGCGCTCGTTGTCGCCATGGTCTTCATGGCCGTGGTAGGCTCGTATGGGGCCATCTACGCAAACCAGAACCGGATGCAGATCCTGCCGGGTGTAAGCGTGCTTTGGCGCAAGCTGAGCGGCAGCGCGGGCGGCTTCTCGATCTTCTGGGTCTACATTTCCATTCCGATCGGCCTCGGCATCCTGTGCATGCACATGCTCGGCACCGTCGTGCGCCTGCTCCGGGAGGCGTGCCTGCAGCGCACCGGAGGCTCCCAGCCGTGAGCATTTTCTTCGGGTCCTTTGCAGCCTTCATGCTGCTTGGCGTTCCAATTGCCATCGCGCTCGGCGTGGGCTGCATGTTCCTTCTGTGGTTCACCGGTCAGTTCCACATGATGTCAGCCTTTCCCCGGTACATGGCGGCGGGGCTCGACCAGTTCCTTCTGCTGTCCATTCCACTCTTCGTGCTCACCGGGAATCTGATGAGCCGCGGCGGCATCACAGAGCGTATCGTGCTCCTGGCCCAGGCATTGGTGGGCCGTCTTCCGGGCGGCCTCTCGATGGTCGGTGTGACGACATGCATGTTCTTCGGCAGTGCTGCGACCGCGACCTCCGAGGCGGCCGCGGTGGGATCGGTCATGATCCCCGCCATGGACCGCAGCGGCTACCCGCGCGACTACGCGGCCGCGCTGATCGCAGTTGCGTCGGTGATGGGCTCGATCATCCCCCCGGCGATATCCATGATCATCTTCGGGGCACTCACAGGTACTTCTATCGCCAGCCTGTTCTTGGCTGGTATTGTTCCGGGCATCCTGATTGGGCTGCTGTTGATGGTTTATGCCTATTGGCAAGCGGTGCGCCACGGCTATCCCGTCGCGCCGCGAATGTCATGGCAGGCCCGCCTTTCCGCCGTGGCCAGCGCAACGCCCGCGGCACTGCTGCCGGTCATCATCCTCGGTGGCATCCTGTCCGGCATTTTCACGCCAACGGAATCGGCTGGCGTCGCTGTTATCTATGCGCTCGTCCTGTCAGGCGTGGTCTACAGGGAGCTGACGTGGTCGGGCCTCTATGAGGCGCTGTGGCAGACCGGGTTCCTGACCGCAGGCATCATGATCGTCGTGGCCATGGCCAACATGGTTTCATTCGTCTTTGCCGTAGAAGGCGTTGCCGAAGGCATCGCACGGACCATGCTCGGGATAAGCGAGAACAAGTTCGTGCTTCTGCTCCTGATCAACATAGTGCTGCTGCTACTCGGCATGTTCCTGGAGCCGATCTCGATCATGATCCTGATCCTGCCCGTACTGACGGTAATCGGCGGGAACATCGGCCTCGACCCCGTGCATCTCGGCACAATTGTAGTGCTCAACATTGTGATCGGTCTCGTCACACCGCCCGTCGGGCTCTGCCTTTTCATTACCAGCGCCATCTCGGGCGTGCGCATCGAGGACATCAGCCGCAGAGCCCTGCCGATGATCGGAATCTGCGTCTTCGTGCTGATGCTCGTCAGCTACGTGCCAAAGATCACGCTCTACCTCCCGTCGCTCTACGCCACCCTTCGATAGGAATTGCCCCATGTCTGCCTCATCCGCCGCCGCGCCCTCCGACTGGCGCTCGCACGACCCCGGCATCGTCGATCGCCTGCTGAAAGGCTCCGTCGACCTCCATTGTCACAGCGGGCCCTCCGTGATGCAGCGGTATTTCGACCATTACGAGGCGCTGCAGGAGGCCGCCGGGATGGGCCTCAAGGCAATGCTCATCAAGGATCACTGCTACTCGGCGACCCCGGTCACGGAACTTCTGAACAAGCATTTCAGTCACTTCGGCGTGCACCTGCTGTCGGGCGTGCCGCTGAACAATCCGGCCGGGGGGCTCAATGTGCATGCGGTGGACCACGGCATCCAGCTCGGCGCCAAGCTGATCTGGATGCCGACCTACTGTGCAGCAAACCACGTGCGCTATCACCGCGCCCACACGGAGTTCAATGACCAGTTTCCCAAGACCGACCGGCTGACGGTGCCGCCTTCGCCGATCACTGTTCTTGATGACGCCGGAAAGTTGCTGCCCGAGGTCGGACCGATCCTCGACCTGATCGCCGAAGCGGATGTCGTCCTGTCTTCGGGACATCTCCATATCTCGGAAATCTGGCCGCTCTTCGAGGAGGCGAAGAAGCGAGGCATCCGCCGGCTGCTGTGCAACCATCCAACCTTCATAATCGGTGCCGAGGTCGAAGACGTGCGCCGGCTTGCGGGCATGGGTGTCTACATCGAGCATTCGTCCTGCATGTTCACTCCCGGAAACAAGTACAACTTCTACGATCCGCAGATGCTGGACGATCTCATCCAGGCGGCAGGGATCGATCGCACGATCCTAGGCTCGGACCTTGGCGTTTTCGACGGGTTCAAGCTCACGGAGGGGTCGCGCGCTGTGATCGAGATGCTCCTCGACCGTGGCTACAGCGAGGGAGATATCCGCAAGCTCACAAGCATCAATGCCAGCAAGCTTATCGGCCTGGATGGCGCGGCGCCGGATGCGTGAGGAGGTTGATCCACAATGAGTGCGATCGGTGAACTGTTCGACGGTCAGGACGAGGATGCCGGCATCGTCGGCTACGGAAAGTACCGCTACCAGGTCGTGGACGATTGGGCGAAGCTGCCGGAAGGCTGGGATTTCCTCGAGGTGGCCGACATCGGGGTAGACCGCAACGACAACGTCTACGTATTCAACCGCGGCGAGCACCCGATGATGGTGTTCGACAAGGATGGCAATTTCCTGCGCTCCTGGGGCGAGGGGATCTTTCCGCACGCCCACGGCGTGGATATGGGGCCTGACGACACGATCTACCTCACCGATGACGGGCGCCACACCGTCTGCAAGTGTTCGCTGGACGGAAGAATCCTGATGGAGATCGGGGTGCCGAACACGCCGGCTCCCTTCATGAGCGGCAAGCCGTTCCATCGGTGCACCCACACCGCGCTGTCCCCGCAGGGCGACATCTACGTGTCCGACGGCTACGGCAACGCGCATGTCCACAAGTTCTCGCCCGACGGCAAGCACATCATGTCCTGGGGCGGGATCGGCATGGAGCCGGGCCAGTTCAATCTCGTCCACAATGTCTGTTGCGACGCCGACGGATGGGTCTATGTCGCCGATCGCGAAAGCCATCGCATCCAGATTTTCGACGGCAACGGGAAGTTCGAGACGCAATGGACCAACATCCACCGGCCTTGCGGCATGGTGATGGAGCCCGGGCCCGAGCCGGTGTTCTATATCGGTGAACTGGGTCCCATGCTCGGCTCCAATCGCCACTATCCCAACATCGGCCCGCGCGTGAGCATCATGAACCGGAGCGGGCGTCTTCTCGGCCGGGTCGGAGGATGTTGCGCGGGCCTGAAGGCCGGCCAGTTCGTGGCGCCGCACGGCATCGCGGTGGATTCGCGCGGCGACGTTTATGTTGGCGAGGTGGCGCATACCGCGTGGTCGGCCGTGTTCCCGGAGACGCCGCGGCCAAGCCCCGTACGGTCCCTTCGCAAGCTGGTCCGGCTGGACTGAGGGGCACCGGTGGCGAGCGGCAACCGGCTGACCGATCTCATCCAGGCACTCACGCGCAAGGGCGGCCGGTTCCTTTCTCTTGGACCATTCGTTCCCGAGGCCGGGTCGAAGTCGATCGAGGCGTGGTGCGAACGGCTTCTCTCCGGTGCCGGGGAGGCTTCCGGCACGGCGATCGCAGGCATTATTCTGGAATACTGGAGACGCCTGGGCGACGACGGCCGTGCGGAGTTCCTGGTGATGTTGAAGACCCGCTTCGGCGTCGATGAGGAGCGGCTGGAAAGCTCCATCCGCGCTTACCTAAATGATCGCGACGGGCTCACCGCAGCGCGACTGCACCAGGCAGCAGAGCCGCGCAGGCAGGATCTCTTCCGCCGGCTCAACCTGGCGCCAGGCGGCGTTGCGACTCTGGTGAGTCTGCGCGCGGACCTGCTGGAGCGTCAGGCGCGCGGCGACAAGGGTCTCGAGGTGGTCGATATCGACCTGTCGCACCTGTTCGCGTCCTGGTTCAATCGCGGCTTCCTGACCCTGCAGCGCATCGACTGGAATGCGCCTGCGAACAAGCTGGAGAAGATCATCCGGTACGAGGCGGTGCACGAGATCGGGGGCTGGGAGGATCTGAGGTCACGGCTGCAGCCGGAGGACCGGCGCTGCTATGCCTTCTTCCATCCCCAGTTGCCGGACGAGCCGCTCATCTTCGTGGAAGTTGCCCTCACGAAGGAGATGCCCGGGGCCATTGCGCCCTTGCTGGCAAAGGACCGTGCCGCGCTCCCGGCGAGTGAGGCGACACATGCCGTGTTCTATTCCATTTCTAATTGCCAGGCGGGATTGCGGGGAATTTCCTTTGGGAACTTCATCATCAAGCAGGTGGTCGAGGAACTGAAGCGGGAGCTGCCCGGTCTGAGGAATTTTGTCACGCTCTCGCCGGTTCCGACCTTCGCGGCTTGGCTCGATTCGTTGGTCCCGCCGCTTTCTCCGGAGGAGGAAGAAGTCCGTCTTCTGGTGGCGCGCAAGGACTGGGTGCACGACGAGGAGGCGCGAGAGCGGCTTTCCAGCCTCCTGCCGGCGCTTGCGGCACGGTACTTTCTCGTGGCGCGCGACAGCCGGCAGCGGGCGGTGGATCCGGTGGCGCGTTTCCATCTCGGGAACGGCGCGTCGTTGGCGCGCATCAATTGCTTCGGCGACCTTTCCGCCAAGGCGGCTGCGACGGGGCTCGGCTTGATGGTCAACTACCGATACGAATTGGACAAGGTCGAGCTGAATCACGAGCGCTTCGTCTCCGCTGGAGAAGTGGCAGCAGCCCCTGCCATCCGCGCGCTGCTGTCCTCGAACCGGCCACCATGGCGTCGTCGCGGCAACCATTCGGCAGCACAATCGCAAAACGTTCGTCACGGTTGATCATGACCAATCATCTGTTCGATGCCATCCGCCCGGCGATGGCTGCCTCTCGTCCCTTCATGAAGGCCGACGGAAAGGCCGCCATCACTTATGGAGACATGCTGGCGGAGTCGGCGCGGCTCGCGCGTGCGCTCGCGGCCGTCGGTGTCTCGCCCGGAGATCGCGTTGCCGCGCAGATCGAGAAAAGTCCCGGCGCCATCCTTCTCTACCTTGCCTGCGTTCGTGTCGGCGCCGTGTTCCTTCCGCTCAATACGGGCTACACGGCGTCGGAAGTCGAGTATTACGTCGGCGATGCCAGGCCCCGGCTGATGGTCGTCGATCCGCGACACGAAGATGAGCTGCTGCCGGTGGCCCGTCGTGCCGGCGCTGGGCTGATGACGCTTGGCGGCCAGGGGGAGGGAACCCTTGCCGAACGCGCCAGGGGCCAGGCGCCGGAATTCGCCAACGCTGCGCGCGGACCCGATGACCTCGCCGCGTTGCTCTATACCTCGGGGACGACCGGCCGGTCGAAGGGAGCAATGCTGACGCACGGCAACCTCCTGTCCAACGGGCTGGCCCTGGCCGATGCCTGGCGGTTCACCGAGGACGATGTCCTCATCCATGCGCTGCCGCTCTTTCACACGCACGGCCTCTTCGTCGCGACCAACGTGGTCCTGATTGCGCGTGCCTCGATGATCCTGCAGCCGAAATTCGATCCGGACGCCATCGTCGCGGCGTTGCCGCAGGCCACGGTCCTGATGGGGGTGCCGACCTTTTACGTCCGCCTGCTGAACCATCCGGGAATCACACGCGAGAGCACTGCCGGGATGCGGCTTTTCGTGTCCGGGTCGGCGCCACTGCCTGCGGAGACGCACGCCCGTTGGAGGGCCCGAACGGGCCATGCCATCCTCGAGCGCTACGGCATGACCGAAACCAACATGAATGCCTCCAACCCATATGTGGGCGAGCGGCGCGCCGGCACGGTCGGATTTCCCTTGCCGGGCACCCAGATCCGCATCGTTGACCCGCAGACGGGGGCCTGCTTGCCATGCGGTGAAATTGGCATGATTGAGGTGCGCGGGCCGAACGTCTTCGTCGGATACTGGCGCATGCCCGAGAAGACCAAGGCGGAATTTCGCGACGACGGCTTCTTCGTCACCGGCGATCTCGGCCGCTTCGATCAGGACGGCTATTTGCAAATCGTCGGGCGGAGCAAGGACCTTATCATCGCCGGCGGCTACAACATCTATCCCAAGGAAATCGAACTGGAAATCGACGCGTTGCCGGGTGTGACGGAGAGCGCCGTATTTGGCGTCCCGCACCCAGACTTGGGCGAAGCTGTGGTCGCGGCCGTCGTAGGCGCAGCCTCCGGGTCGATCAGCGAGCAAGCCGTCCAGGCCAGCCTGGCCAAAACGCTCGCGCGCTACAAGCATCCGCGGCGCATACTGTTCGTCGATGAACTGCCGCGAAACGCCATGGGCAAGGTGCAGAAAAACCTGCTCCGGGAACGCTATGCGGGCCTATATGCGTCTCCCGTGACCTGACACGCTGCCCGCGGCAGCCAAGCTCAGCATTCGATCCAGTCGAGCGCGCTGTGGGCCAGCACCTTGCTCCTTTCGGCCTCCTCGAGGATCCATCTGCGAAACTCCCGCACATAGGGATTGTTGAGGCGATCCTTGGGGTACACGAGGAAGTATCCCGTGTCCTGCCGCTTCAGCATTCTGAACGGTGCAACGAGGCGACCTGACAGCAGGTCGTCGATGACGAAATGCAACTGGCCGACGGCCACTCCCACACCCTCCGTCGCGCCCTGGTAGACCAGGCCCGGATTCTCGAACCTAAGGCCGCTCTCGGCATCGACCTTGCTCGCGCCGACGGCCCCCAACCATATTCGCCAGTCCGAAGCGCGCGTCAGCGAGTGCAGCAAGGTGTGGTGAACGAGGTCGTCGGGGTGGATGATGGGCTGCCCCCCCGAGGCCAGCGAAGGACTTGCCACCGGCGTCAGCAACTCATCGAACATCTGCTCGCATACGACGTCGGATGGCATGCTGGGCGAGGGGTAGTAAACGGCAATGTCGAGGTCGCGCTCGAACACGGGCGCGCTGAAGGGCGTGGAGATCTGAAGGGAAATGTCGGGGCAGCGGGCCTGCAGCCCGGCCAGCCGAGGCACCAGCCAGCGGATCGCAAAGGTGGGCGGAACCTTGACCTTGAGACTCCTGTGGTTGCTGCTCGCGACCATCGCCTCGGTCGCATCGTGGATGCGCCGGAACGCGTCCCTGATGTCGTGCACATAACGCATGCCGTCTGGCGTCAGCGCGACGCGACGGTGACTGCGCTCGAAGAGTTCGACCCCCAGATGCGCTTCCAGCTTCTGGATATGTCGGGTGATCGCGCCCTGGGTGACGCAGAGCTCCGACGCGGCCTGCTTGAACGAAAGGTGCCGGCTTGCCGCCTCGAACGCGCGCAGGGAGTTGAGGGGAGGAAGCCGAACCATGCGATACGATTGCCTTTTGATCAACTGTAGCTTGAGACATCTTGCATTGTAAGCAGGCCTATTCCCCCTGCATAGTTGAGAAATAAAGCAGCAACGGACGCAGTGCTGCTGGTACATTCTCGGGGGATGATTGCAATGTCAGAAGCGCGCTCCAGGCGCGTGGCAGCCCATGCTCGCGCCAATTCCGGGTCACCTAGGAGTTCTGCCTCGGCGGACGAGCTGGTCGAAAACTTCGATGACGGGCAGCGCCTCGTCGAATTGGTGATGAGGGTTCTGGCGCGAAACTTCGGCAAACCGTTGACGCTACAAGATATCGGGGACGCCAGCGGATATAGCGTCTACCAGATAATTCGGGTGTTCCGTCGCCGGCTTGGGACGACGCCACATGCCTATCTGATGCGTGTTCGACTCGAATATGCCGCAGAGCGCCTGTCACAGGGCGACACGATCGCGGGTGCCGCCGCCGATGCCGGGTTTTCCGATCAGAGCCACCTGACACGGCATTTCAAGCGTGTCTTTGGGATGACGCCAAGGAACTACGTTCTCGCCGGGAAAAGGATGGCCGCGGCTATAGCGGTGAGCTCCAAGGGATTCACTGTTCACTCAGGTCAGGCGGCGCTTCAGACGCAGCGGGCCTGCTCTGAAAGCGTTGAACTGCTGTGAGTCGCTTGTCCCGAAACGTCCATGCCACACTGAGGCAAAGTGGACCTCCGATGACGGCGCAAACCGAGGCCCCGATGGCCAGAGCACGTTGAGCTTCGGACCGCGTTGCCCCGATGCCTGCGCGTGCAAGGACATACCGAAGATGGTTGCGTCGACAACGATGAACAGCGCGCCTGCGGTCGCGGCCACACGCCCCACCCGCGAGAGAGTCTGTCGCAAAGCGTGGGCATTCTGAATCCGAATGTAGAGCTCCGGCAGTCGGTCGCCTTGTTATGAACGCAATTGGAGCCTAGAGACTGCCCATCGCGTTTTTGGCGCGGGAAGGTCCGGACAGATGGTCCGCGAGATCCCCCAATGACATCGCGGTTATTTGTGCCGGTCGACGGCGCAGCGACCATGAAGGTACCGGCGCTGCGACTGTTTCGGAGACGAAGGGAAGCGGGCTTTGGCCCGCTTTTTTGTTGTCCGCCCTTGCAGGCCACGTTGAGATAGGTCGAGCGGGCGTTCACTCACGATACCGTTGCCGGTTCGGCTTTGGCCGTGCGCTCCAGCTCTTGCTCGATAGTTGACATACATTCTGTGCTGTCGCCAGGATACGCTATCGACCTCCAGTCCGAGGCGGGCAATGGCACGACGCAGCAGCGGGATCAGCAGTCATCGCCAGAAGCGTCTGGACGAGCGCGGCGTTCCAAAGGACGCGTGGTCGCTCTGCCGCAACCCGCTGCCGCCGCTCGAAGTACTTGACGAGGATGGGCTGACGCGCATCGAGGTGACCGCCTTCCGCATCCTCGAGGAACTCGGCCTCGAGTTCCAGAACGACCGGGCGCTGGACCTTCTTGCCGCCAACGGGGCCAAGGTCGATCGTGAGACGAGGATCGTGCGCTTCGACCGCGGGTTGATCGCCGAGTTTGTCGCCAAGGCGCCCTCGGAGTTCATGTTACATGCGCGCAACCCGGCGAGAAACATTCACCTGGGCGGCAATTCCATCGTCTTCGCGCCTGTCGCCGGACCGCCAAATTGCTCCGACCTCGAGCGCGGACGCAGGCCCGGTTCGTTGCGCGACCTGATCGACCTGATCAAGCTTCACCACACGCTGCAGGTCGTACACACGGCGGGCGGAACGGTGGAGCCGCTCGATGTGCCGGTGGAGAGCCGCCATCTCGATTTCTGCTATCACCTGAGCACTTTGAGCGATCGGGTCTGGGGTGCGCGCGCGATCGGCCGGACCCGCATCGATGACGCGCTGAAGATCGCCGAGATCGTTCACGGCACCGATGCCGACGGCCTGGCCCAACGGCCCGCGCTCTTCACCGTGATCAACGTCAACTCGCCCCGCCGCGTGGATTTCGAACTCCTCAACGGCCTGATGGCGATGTGCGAAGCAAATCAGGTATCGATCATCACGCCGTTCACGCTCGCCGGCGCGATGAGCCCCGTCACCCTCGCCGGCTCGCTCGCCCAGCAGACGGCCGAGGCGCTTGCCGTGATCGCGTTCACGCAGATGGTACGGGCCGGCGCACCGGTGATCTTCGGCGGCTTCACCTCGAATGTCGACATGAAGTCAGGCGCGCCGGCCTTCGGTACCCCGGAATACGTGAAGGCCGTCAGCATCGGCGGCCAGATGGCACGCCGTTGGAAGCTGCCCTACCGCACCAGCAATGTCACCGCGTCCAATGCTGTCGATGCCCAGGCGGTGATGGAGTCGTCCATGTCGCTTTGGGCGTCGATTCTGTCGCATGGAAACTTCATCTACCACGCTACCGGTTGGCTGGAGGGGGGACTGACGACTTCCTTCGAAAAGGTGATGGTGGATGCTGAAATGATCAGCGCCATGCGCTCGTGGCTGACGCCGATCGACGTTTCGGACGACGCGCTTGCCTTCGAGGCCATCGCGGCGACGCCGCCGGGCGGACATTTCTTCGGCACGGCGCACACGCTGGCGCACTACCAGACGGCGTTCCACAACCCGATCCTCGCCGATATCCGCCCGTTCGAGACCTGGCGACTCGACGGGGCGCGGGACGCGACCGAGCGGGCGAGCGCGAGCTGGAAAAGGCAGCTCGCCGCGTACGAGCAGCCGCCCATGGAGCCGGACCGCAAGGAGGCGCTCGACGCCTTCGTGGCGCTGAGACGAGCCGAGATCGGGGAGCGCGGATTGGCAGCATGACGGCAACTCCACGGGTCGTCGTCATCGGCGGCGGAATTACCGGCTGCTCCATTCTCTATCACCTCGCCAAGGCAGGCTGGCGCGATGTGCTGCTGCTGGAGCGCAAGGAACTGACATCCGGCTCTTCCTGGCATGCCGCGGGCAGCCTATTCGCTCTGACGGCGCCTTCCTGTGCCGCGGTGCTGCAGCGCTACACGCGCGAACTCTATCCCGTGCTCGAGGAAGAGAGTGGCCAGCCGCTCGGCTACCATCGCTGCGGCGGCTTCAACATCGCCCGCACCGAAGAGGAGGTGACGCGCCAGAAGATCCTGCAGGATCGCTGCCGACGCAACGCCATTCCGTCAGAGTTCATTTCGGTCGAGGAGATGAAGCGCCTGGTCCCCTTCATCGACAGCTCGACGATCCGCGCCGCTCTTTACGAGCCGGACAAGGGCTACATCGATCCTTCCAGCGCCGTGCATGCCTTCGCGGCCGCCGCGCGCAAGATGGGCGCTGAGATCCGCCGTCACACGCCGGTGCTGGCGACACGGCAGCTCGCAACGGGCGAATGGGTACTCGACACTCCGGACGAGACGATCCGCACGGAATATGTGGTGAATGCCGCGGGGCTGTGGGCGCGGGAGGTCGCGGCGCAGGCCGGCATTCGCCTGCCGCTGATGCCAGTCGAGCATCACTATCTGGTGACCGGACGCGTGCCGGAACTGGCGGACATGCCGCACGAGATGCCGAACGTGTCCAGTCCGGAGTCCAACTGGTACTGCCGCCAGGAAGGCGACGGCCTGCTGCTTGGCGCCTACGAGGCTCGCTGCGTGCACTGGGCCGAGGGCGGCACGCCGCTCGATTTCGGTCACGAACTGCTGCCGGACGACCTGTCTCGCATGGACGACAATCTGGCGGATGCCATCTCGATCTTGCCAGTTCTCGGCACTGCCGGGGTGAAGCGCGTCATCAACGGGCCGATGATCTTCTCGCCGGATCTCGCGCCACTGCTCGGCCCCTATCCCGGGAAGCGCAACTACATCTGTGCTGCCGGTGTGATGACGGGCTTCAACCAGGGCGGCGGCATCGGCAAGGTGATCGCGGAGTGGATCATCGAGGGGGAGCCGTCGCTCGACGTCACGCCGTGGGACGTCGCCCGTTTCGGCGGTTGGGCCGGCCGCAGCTACACCAAGGCCCGCAGCGGCTACTTCTATGAGCATCGATCGCACCGCGTCTATCCGGGCCAGCAGTTTTCGCCAGGCCGGCCGGTGCGCAAGACTCCCGTCTACGACGCGCTGACAGCGCGCGGCGCCGTCTGGGGCGAAAGCTTCGGGCTCGAAGTGCCGCTCTGGTTTGCGCGACCGGGCGACGAGCAGTGCGAGCGCTACGCCTATGACCGCCAGAACTGGTTCGATGCGGTGGTTCAGGAGGGGCAGGCCGTCCGCAACGGCGTCGGCCTGTTCGAAATATCGTCCTTCTCGAAATTCGCCGTGACGGGGGCCGGTGCGCGTGCGTGGCTTGACCGGCTGCTCGCGAGCGGGATCCCGCGTACCGGTCGCACCGGCCTTGCCCCCATGCTGTCGCCGAAGGGAAAGCTGATCGGGGATTTCACAGTCTCCGCGCTCGCCGAGGATCGTTATCTGCTGGTGGGCTCGGGCGCGGCGCAGCGCATACACGAGCGCTGGTTCGATCTGCACCTGCCAGCCGACGGCAGCGTGCGGATTGAAAACCTGTCCATGGACTGGGCCGGCTTTCATATTGCCGGGCCACTCTCGCGGGGGCTGCTCGCCAAGCTCACTCACACGGCGGTAGACAACGGCTCCCTGCCATTCATGTCGGTCTGCGAGCTCGACCTGGATGGCTGCCCGGAAGCCACCGTGATCCGCGTCTCGTTCACCGGCGAACTCGGCTACGAGATTCATTTCCCGATCCAGTACCAGTCCACCTTCCTCGAACGGCTGCTGGCGACCGGAGAGGAATTCGGTCTGCGCCTTGCCGGGTCTCGCGCGCTGATGTGGCTTCGCCTGGAAAAGTCCTATCCGAGCTGGGGATTGGAGCTCTCGCCCGACTATTCCCCGCTGGAACCCGGCCTGGACCGTTTCGTGCGCTGGAACAAGGGAGACTTCATGGGGCGAGCTGCCGCTTCCGTGCGCCTCGGCGAGGGTGCGCGGGAACGGCTTACGACACTGGTGGTCGATGCCGAAGGTGCCGACTGCTGGGGGGGCGAGTCGGTGCTGCGTGACGGCGAGCATGTTGGCTACGTCACCTCGGGCGGTTTTGGCCCGCATGTCGGCGAAAGCCTGGCGCTGGCCTACGTGCGCGCGAGCGCCGTGGAGGAAGGCGCGGCCGTCAAGGTGCTGATCAAAGGCGAACCGCGTCCGGCGGTGATCCGCACGGCACCGCGTTACGATCCGGCCGGGGAGCGGCTGAGAGCCTGACCCGGCAGTGAATGAAACGCAGCGAGACCATTCCATGGAGAGCAGTCCCCCGACCCGCCCGATCAAGATCATCCGGCACGCCGAGATACCGCTCCCGGATGGCATCATCCTCTCCGCCCAGATCTGGCTGCCGGAGGACGCCGAGCTGAACCCCGTGCCAGCGATCCTGGAATACCTGCCCTACCGCAAGCGCGACGGGACAGCCGACCGCGACGCGCTCAACCATCCCTATGTCGCCGCACACGGCTATGCCTGCGTGCGTGTCGACATGCGCGGCACCGGCGATTCCGAGGGCGTTCTGCTCGGCGAGTACCTGAAGCAGGAGCAGGACGACGCGCTCGAGATACTGGCCTGGATCGAGCAGCAGCCGTGGTCGACCGGCAAGGTCGGCATCATCGGCATCTCGTGGGGTGGCTTCAACGGATTGCAGATCGCGGCGCGGCGTCCGCCCCAGCTCAAGGCGGTCATCTCGCTGTGCTCGACCGACGACCGCTATAACGACGACATCCACTTCATGGGTGGCTGTCTGCTGCTCGACAAGTTCTACTGGGGATCGACCATGTTCTCGATCGCCCCGACGCCGCCCGATCCGAAGCTGGTGGGCGACAAATGGCGCGATCTGTGGCTGGGGCGCCTCGAGCAGGGCGGCCTCTACATGGTTGAATGGCACCAGCGACAGCGCCGCGACGAGTTCTACCGGCACGGTTCGATCTGCGAGGACTATGCCGCGATCGAATGCCCGACCTTTCTCGTCGGCGGCTGGATGGACGGGTACACCAACCCGATCTTCCGCATGCTTGAGCACCTCAGGTGTCCCAGGAAGGCTCTGATCGGGCCGTGGGCGCACAAGTATCCGAACTTCGCCATGCCGGGCCCGCAGATCGGCTTCCTGCAGGAATGCCTGCGCTGGTGGGACAAGTGGCTGAAGGGCATCGAGACCGGTGTCATGGACGACCCGCAGCTCATCTCCTACCTGCAGGACACCGTCCCGCCGCGGACCCACTACAAGGAACGGCCGGGTCGCTGGGTCGCCGATCCGTCCTGGCCGAGCCCGAACGTCTCGTCGAAGACGTTGAAGCTAAGTGTCGGCCGGCTCGACGGAAAGGGCGGCGCGGGCGACGAGCGTCTGTCGGTCTCCTCGCCGATGACGGTCGGCCTGGCTGCCGGCAAGTGGTGTCCCTATGGCCTCGAGGCCGATGAGCCGGACGACCAGCGCGCCGAAGCTGGCGGTTCCCTGATCTTCGAGACGGACGTCATCTCCGAACCGTTCGACATGCTTGGCGCCCCGGTCGTTCGTCTCAGGATCGCGTCTGACAAGCAAAATGCATTCGTCGCCGCGGTGCTTTCGGAGGTGCTGCCGGATGGCTCCGCCACGCGCATGACCTACGGCCTGCTCAATCTCACCCATCGTGAGGGCCATGTCGACCTCAAGCCGCTCGAACCGGGCCGGTTCTACGACGTGACGCTCAAGCTTAACTATTGCGGCCAGAGGGTCGGCAAGGGCAGCAAGATCCGGCTCGCGATCTCCTCGTCCTACTGGCCCATCGTCTGGCCATCGCCCGAGAAGGCGACACTCACACTCGAAACCGCGGGTTGCTCGCTGGATTTGCCCCTGCGCACCCCGTCGCAGCAGGATGCCGCGCTTCGGCCCTTCGAGCCGGCGGTGAATGGTGAGCCGTTGAAGAAGACCACGCTGCGCGCACCGAGCAGCCGCTACACGATCGCCAAGGACATCGTCACCGGTGAGGTCGTGATGCACCGGGAGGCCGATGACGGAAAGTACCGGTACGATGACATTGACTGGCAGTTCGGCGCAGCCACCAGGCGTGACTATACGATCCATCCGGACGATCCGCTGTCGGCGCGTGCGGAGAACCGTTTCCGCAAGGAATATGGTCGCGAGGGCCTCGACCTTGCGATCGAGGGCTGGTCGAGGATGACAGTCACCGCCACGGAGCTCCATCTCAGTGCCCGGCTCGACGCCTGGGAGAACGGCAACCGCGTCTTTGGGCACGACTACGAGTTCAAGATCCCGCGCGATCACTTGTGAGGTTTGCGGTTGTCAGCCACGGCCGGCTGTTCCATGCTTTGCAATCAAAAATAAGGATAGGGGAGCGTAGCATGTCGACTTTGAAGGTGACCCGCCGCGAAATGCTCGCGGCCATGGCAGCTGCCGGGCTTTCGACCGGCTTTTATCCGAAGGCCGCGCTGTCGGAGGACAGAAAAGTACTTCGGGTGCGGGCCTATGCCGATATCCAGAGCCTTGATCCAGCCTACCGCAAGGCCGCGCCCGACGACGACGTGATGCGCAATATCTTTCCGGGCCTTGCCACGATGACGCCCGGCGACGAATGGAAGTGGCAACCCGATACCGTTTCGCGGCTGGAACAAGTCGATCCCACGCATATCGAGTTCACGCTTATGGACGGCCTGACCTGGTCGGACGGGTACGGCCCGGTCACCGCCGAGGACGTGAAGTACTCGTTCGAACGCATGATCAGTCCCGAGGTCGACTCGCCCTACAAAGGCGACTGGGAGGCTCTCGACCATGTCGAGGTCAAGGACGAGAAGTCGGGGGTGATCGTGCTCAAGGGGCCATTCCCGCCCCTCTGGAACGTCGGGCTCGTATTCGGTTCTGGACGCATCATCTCCAAGAAGGCGGTCGAGGCCGCCGGCGGCAAGTTCGACACAAAGCCGCCGGCGCAGTGCGGCCGCTATCTGCTCAAGGAGTGGCTGCCCAAGCAGCGTGTCGTGCTGGTGCGCAATCCCGACTGGCCGGGCGAGCCCGGAGCTTTCGAGGAAATCCACGTCGTCCCGATCGAGGACGAGAAGACCGCCGAGCTCGGTCTGGAGGCGGGCGACCTCGACTACACCTGGGTCTCGGTGAGCT
>Ga0182742_1000718_pt1 | contig 48533 bp, 65 predicted proteins | sample eDN5th37CBELigMG_FD_128880 | JGI IMG/M metagenome (GOLD analysis project Ga0182742, IMG submission 128880) | Enriched Miracle-Growth compost microbial communities from Emeryville, California, USA - eDNA 5th pass 37_C BE-Lig MG (version 2)... ...
CATTCAAGCTAGAAAGGATCGTAATTTTGCATTAGCAGATGAAATACGTGATAAATTAAAAGACTTAAACATCATATTAGAGGATACTCCTCAAGGAACAAGATGGAAGCGTAATTGATTACACGATGAAATATTAGGGAATAAAGATATTAGCAAGGAAGTGGCAGAGGAATTGTTCTAATCAAGGCGCTTGCAGTTTAGTTTACGTTTAGGAATTATGAAATCACTGAACTGTGGATAAGCGCAAGACATCCAGCTCCAGCGCCTAGCCCCTCGAGGTCATAAGTCACAAATGAATTGAAGACAAAGAACGTCTTCTATTCATTTGCGTCTTATTTGCCTGAGGCTGACCAAGGCGCTTGCGCTTTAGTTTTACTCTGCTATTTTAAGAAAAGAGGACCAATATGTTTTTAGATGTTAAGACAATTAAAGACTCTAAGCATTTAAATAGCCTGGCTTTGGCGTATATTGGAGATGCTGTTTTTGAAATTTATGTGAGACATTATCTCTTATCAAAAGGAACGATTCGCCCAAACCAGCTGCATAATCAAGCGAAAAAATTTGTGTCAGCAAAGGCACAAGCAAGTGTACTGCACCATTTCTATTCTCAGGAAATTTTCTCCGAAGAGGAACAAGGTGTTTTAAGACGTGGAAGAAATGCAAAATCGGGGACAATTCCTAAAAATACGAATGTTCAAACATATCGATACAGTACTTCTTTTGAGGCACTTATCGGATACTTATATTTAGAAAAAAAACATGAACGTCTTGAGGAATTGATTCAGCAATCCTTTGAATTTGTTGATGGTGAAAAGGAGGGGTTATCATGAGTGAAGATTTCATTATAGGTCGGAACCCTGTTATTGAAGTGCTAAAATCCTCACGGGATATTAATAAAATTTGGGTGGCTGAAAACTCTTTAAAAGGACAAGCACAGCAAATTACAAAGCTGGCAAAAGAAAGAGGAATCACGATTAATTTTGTACCAAAAAAGAAAATTGATCAGATGGTAGAAGGAAATCATCAGGGCGTTATTGCACAAGTTGCTGCTTATGAGTATGTTCATGTTGATGATATATTGAATGTTGCAGAACAGCGTGGAGAATTACCGTTTCTATTACTCTTAGATGAAATAGAAGATCCTCATAACTTAGGGTCTATTATGAGAACCGCAGATGCTGTTGGTGCCCATGGGATTGTCATTCCCAAGCGTAGAGCAGTAGGGCTCACAGCAACAGTTGCGAAATCATCAACAGGGGCAATCGAATATATACCTGTAGCAAGAGTAACCAATATGGCAAGAACGATCGATGAGTTAAAGGAAAAGGGAGTATGGATTGTAGGGACAGATGCGAAAGGTGCAGATGATTATCGAAACCTTGATGGTAAGATGTCCTTAGCTCTGATAATTGGGAGTGAAGGTAAAGGAATTGGCCGGTTAATCAAGGAGAAATGCGACTTTCTTATTAAAATGCCTATGGTTGGCCATGTTACATCACTGAATGCATCAGTTGCAGCCAGTCTTTTAATGTATGAGGTATACAGAAAGCGATTCCCTCTAGGGGAGTAGTGAAAAATGGATATCCTTTTAGTGGATGGATATAACATTATTGGTGCTTGGCCAGACTTACAAAAGCTTAAGAAAAATGGTTTGGCAGAAGCACGGGATCTATTAATTGAAAAAATGGCTGAATATCAGGCATATACGGGATTTAGGGTAATGATCGTTTTTGATGCCCATATGGTAAAAGGAATTGAGAAAAAACAAAAAAATTACCGTGTAGAGGTAATTTTTACGCGCGAAAATGAAACAGCGGATGAAAGAATTGAAAAGCTGGCTATTTCATTAAGCAACATAAAAACACAGGTTCATGTAGCAACTTCAGATTTCACTGAACAATGGGCTATATTTGGACAGGGAGCATTGAGGAAATCTGCCAGGGAACTTTTAAATGAAATGAATTCAATTGAAAATAGAATACAACATAAAGTGAAGAAAATTGAGCAAAAGAGGCCTGCATCAAAAATCGCCATTCCGGAGGATGTAATGGAAAAACTGGAGAAGTGGCGTAGGGGTGATGTATAGGTGAAAATAAAATGATAAACTTTATTTTTTGGACACGCTAAACGCAGATGTATAAGTGTATTTTAGTATATGATGTTGCAAGTCAGTCTGTTGTGCCAGCTTCATGAGATGCTTGCACTTTCGAACTTGGTTGACGCTTACAAAATGAATACTGTATACTATTGTTATCTTGCGTGCGGTCGGGGGGATCGGCTTGAATTCACCAATCAACAAAGATAATATCAGCAGGGAAGAATTAGATTTATTGGAAGATGAAAAATTGGTTGAACTTGTTCACGATGGGGACAGTGAGGCACTCGACTTCTTGATTACAAAGTACCGTAATTTTGTTCGGGCGAAGGCAAGATCATATTTTCTTATTGGCGCGGATCGTGAGGATATTATCCAGGAAGGAATGATTGGTTTATACAAAGCAATTCGGGACTTCAAGGAGGACAAGCTTACTTCTTTTAAAGCGTTTGCCGAGTTATGCATTACAAGGCAAATTATTACCGCAATCAAAACGGCAACTCGCCAAAAGCACATTCCACTAAATTCCTATGTTTCATTGGACAAGCCTATATATGATGAAGAGTCCGATCGGACACTTATGGATGTTATTACCGGTGCTAAGGTAATGGATCCTGAAGAACTCATTATTAACCAAGAAGAGTTTGACGATATTGAGGTGAAAATGGGAGAATTATTAAGTGATCTCGAGCGTAAAGTTTTAGCTTTGTATTTGGATGGCAGATCTTATCATGAAATCTCGGAAGAATTGAATCGTCATGTGAAATCAATTGATAATGCGCTGCAACGAGTAAAAAGAAAGCTGGAGCGCTACTTAGAATTAAGAGAGATTAGTTTATAACTAGAAGATAGGTCGTTTTTATCGTTTATTGACGAAAAAAATTTACTATGATACAGTTTTAAAGAATATAAAGTTGCGGTAGGTGACGACATGCGAAAAAAGATCATTATGGCATGCACATCTTGTGGAAGTCGAAATTATACAACAATGAAAAACATAACTAGTTCAAACGACCGATTAGACGTCAAAAAGTTTTGCAAAGTATGTAATTCGCATACAAACCACCGTGAAACAAAATAGCCCTTATTTTATTTCTTACACGAAGTTTCCCTATTATTCCTGGAGGTAGCTCAATGCAACGTTTAATTAGTTTTTTCCGAGATGTTACTCGTGAAATGAAAAAGGTTAGTTGGCCTAAAGGTAAAGAGCTAACAAAGTATACAATTACGGTTGTTTCAACTGTGACGTTTGTTGCAGTGTTCTTTGCGGTTATTGACCTAGGTATTTCTTCTTTAATTCGTTTGTTTTTTGAATAACAAATGGAAAATCGTGCTATAATAGAAAATATTAATCTTTGTCTGCAAAACCCGTTAAACGGGTTTTTTCATTGTATAAAAAAGTAATAACATTTGTTTAACTTTGACCAAGGCGCTAGCGCTTTTGGACTAAACAAGAGTGAAATAGATTATTTTAACCTATTGTGGGGAGGGAAGGACAAGTTGTCCTGATGCTATGGAAAAGAATTGGTATGTAGTGCACACTTATTCAGGCTATGAAAATAAAGTGAAAGCAAATCTTGAAAAGCGTGTAGAATCGATGGGTATGGAAGATAAAATTTTCCGTGTTGTTGTGCCTGAAGAGGAAGAAACAGATTTTAAGGACGGTAAGAAAAAGGTTGTAAAGAAAAAGGTATTCCCTGGTTATGTGTTAGTTGAAATTGTTATGACTGACGATTCCTGGTATGTTGTTAGAAATACACCGGGTGTAACAGGATTTGTCGGTTCTGCCGGTCATGGATCAAAACCAACACCACTATTACCTGATGAAGTAAGTTTTATTTTAAAACGTATGGGTATGGATGAGCGTCGGGTGGAATTTGATTTTGAGTTAAAGGAAACAGTTAAAGTAACAGAAGGACCGTTTGCTAACTTTACAGGATCAATTGAAGAAATTGACCATGACAAGAATAAACTAAAAGTTCTTGTTAATATGTTTGGCCGTGAAACACCGGTAGAATTAGATTTTGCGCAGGTTGATAAATTATAATCTGAAAAAACTTGAAATCATTTACGAAAAGTGGTAATATTTCATAGGTCAGTATGTCTCAATGGTTTGGGATATAATTTTGATCAGAAATATTCATTTCTGTATGTATAAGGGTAGGTAAACTCAATGTGAGTTGCCCTAATTTTACCGTTTAATTGAGATTGAATGGTTAGATGAGTGGGAGGGTTTTAACCCATTTACCACATCACGGACTTAAGGAGGTGTGTCTCGTGGCTAAAAAAGTAATTAAAATTGTAAAATTGCAAATTCCTGCAGCGAAAGCTAATCCAGCACCACCAGTTGGTCCTGCATTAGGTCAAGCTGGTGTTAATATCATGGGATTCTGTAAAGAGTTTAACGCTCGTACAGCTGATCAAGCTGGTTTAATCATTCCAGTTGAAATCACGGTATTCGAGGACCGTTCATTTACATTTATTACGAAAACTCCACCTGCTGCTGTATTACTTAAGAAAGCAGCTGGAATTGAGTCTGGTTCTGGTGAGCCAAACCGTAATAAAGTAGCGACTGTTAAACGTGACAAAGTACGTGAAATCGCTGAAACAAAAATGCCTGATTTAAACGCAGCAAGCGTTGAATCAGCAATGCGTATGGTTGAAGGTACTGCACGTAGTATGGGTATCGTTATCGAAGACTAATATTGAATTAGTCTGGTATGTTTTAGGGGGTTGCGAGTTTGCTTAAAAACAAGTTCGCAACCTTTATTCGTGGGAGGTTATTCCGCTAAAACCACTAAGGAGGAAATAAAAATGGCTAAAAAAGGTAAAAAGTTTTTAGAAGCTGCTAAACTTGTAGACCGTGCTAAATTTTACCCGGTACAAGAAGCAGTTGAACTAGTGAAAAAAACTAGTGTAGCAAAATTTGATGCGACTGTAGAAGTTGCTTTCCGTTTAGGAGTAGACCCTAAGAAAGCTGACCAACAAATCCGTGGAGCAGTAGTACTTCCAAATGGTACTGGTAAAACTCAACGTGTGTTAGTTTTTGCTAAAGGTGAAAAAGCGAAAGAAGCTGAAGCAGCTGGAGCTGACTATGTAGGAGATGCTGATTACATCAACAAGATCCAACAAGGTTGGTTTGAATTTGACGTAATCGTAGCTACACCTGACATGATGGGTGAAGTTGGTAAATTAGGTCGTGTATTAGGGCCAAAAGGTTTAATGCCAAACCCTAAAACTGGTACAGTTACATTTGATGTAACAAAAGCTGTTAATGAAATCAAAGCTGGTAAAGTTGAATACCGTCTTGATAAAGCTGGTATCATCCACGTACCTATCGGAAAAGTTTCTTTTGAAGATAGCAAACTTGTTGAGAACTTCACAACAGTTTATGAAACTTTATTAAAAGCTAAGCCATCTGCAGCTAAAGGAACTTACATGAAGAGCGTAAATGCTACTTCTACTATGGGCCCTGGTGTGAAAGTAGATTCTTCTAGCTTCGCTGTAAAATAATAACTATTGACTTCATAAAGAAGTTTATATATAATTATCAATGTTGTTTAAATGAATATCGCTATACCGTAGACAGTAGGTGCAATCAGCTTAAATATCCTACCGAGGTGTATTTACGAATAAAGCATGTTTTGCTTATTGTATATACAAAACCTCCATGTCTATCGTGGAGGTTTTTTAATGACCAACACCGAACGGTACTAGTGTTACATGAATCTACAGGAGGTGTAACAATGAGCGCAATTATCGAACAAAAGAAACAGATCGTAGATGAGATTTCTACTAAGTTCCGTGAAAGCAAGTCTACAATCGTTGTAGATTACCGTGGACTAACTGTTAGTGAAGTAACTGAATTACGTAAGCAATTACGTGAAGCTGGAATTGACTTCAAAGTTTACAAAAACACAATGACTCGCCGTGCTGTTGAGCAAGCTGAGATTGCTGGTCTTAACGATGTTTTGACTGGACCTAACGCTATCGCTTTCAGTAATGAGGACGTTGTTGCCCCAGCAAAAATCATTAACGATTTTGCTAAAAAGCACGAAGCTCTTGAAATCAAAGCTGGTGTTATCGAAGGTAATGTTGCATCTGTTGAAGAAGTGAAAGCTCTTGCTGAACTTCCATCACGCGAAGGCTTACTTTCTATGTTGCTTAGCGTTCTTCAAGCTCCTATTCGTAACTTTGCTCTTGCTACTAAAGCAGTTGCAGATCAAAAAGAAGAACAAGGTGCTTAATCTGAACGAAGTTGCATGTGCATGACAATAAAACTATTAATTGAAAAATCAAGGAGGAAATTATAATGACTCAAGAACAAATCATTGAAGCAGTTAAAAATATGACTGTTTTAGAATTAAACGACTTAGTTAAAGCAATCGAAGAAGAGTTTGGTGTAACTGCTGCAGCTCCTGTAGCTGTTGCTGCTGCTGGTGGCGAAGCTGCTGCAGAACAAACTGAATTTGACGTAGTACTTGCAAGTGCTGGCGGACAAAAAATCAAAGTTATCAAAGTTGTACGTGAAGCTACTGGTCTTGGCTTAAAAGAAGCTAAAGAAGTAGTTGATAATGCTCCAAAAGCAATCAAAGAAGGCGTAACTAAAGAAGAAGCTGAAGAATTAAAAGCTAAACTTGAAGAAGTTGGCGCTTCTGTAGAAGTTAAGTAATTAATATAAATATAAAAAGCTCGCCGTCAAAGGCGGGCTTTTTATATATCAAAAAATTATTTTGTATAAAATGACTTTATTTTGTAAATCCTATACTTCTGAAAGAGGAGGAACTAACATGAGTGATCATTATTATTCAGAAAAGCCTACTGTACAAAGTGAACGGAAGACTTGGTCGTTTACGTTAAGAGGTCACCTCTTTACATTTCAAAGTGATCGTGGGGTGTTTTCAAAAAATGAAGTGGACTTTGGTTCCCGTCTTTTAATAGAATCATTTGATCTTCCTGAAATTGAAGGGAATATCTTAGATGTAGGATGTGGGTATGGTCCGATTGGTCTTGCGATCGCGAAGCATTTTAACAGACATGTAGATATGATTGATATTAATGAGCGTGCAGTGGAATTAGCGAAAGATAATGCAGAATTAAATAAGGTTGAGAATGTAGAAGTTTTTCAAAGTAATCTATTTGAGAACATACAAGATGATACATATGCATCTATTTTAACAAATCCACCAATACGTGCTGGTAAAAATGTTGTTCATCAGATTTTTGAAAGAAGTTATGTTCATTTATCAGATGGGGGAGAGCTGTGGATTGTGATTCAAAAAAAGCAGGGAGCTCCTTCGGCTATCGATAAGTTAAACGAATTATTTTCTGAAGTTGATGTTGTAGAGAAGAAAAAAGGCTATTATATCATTAAAGCTAAAAAATGTTGACTCCAAATTCCTGTTGTGTTAGTATTATAAAATGCCAATATATAATTTCCATAACTATCTATTTTTTGAGGAAAATGATGTATAAAAGATAGCTTTTTGGAGATACTTATAAAATCAAAAGTACGTTTAAATTGTGGTTTTCTTACTAGAAACCCTTTTTATTTTTTGTTTTTTCCTTGCGTCTGTACTAGAATTTCCTATGTTTTTATTTCAGATATTTTATTGGTAGTATATTAAGATATTATGTTTAAAGAGAATGATCTTATGTGAGTTCTCTTATTCGTCTGTCTAAAAAAAAGGTATACATAATGGTACGACGCAAAACCTATTACGCTTGATTTGAGGGGTGAATGAGTTGACAGGTCAACTAGTTCAGTATGGACGACACCGCCAACGCAGAAGTTATGCACGCATTAGTGAAGTGTTAGAATTACCAAATCTTATTGAGATTCAAACCTCTTCCTATCAGTGGTTTCTTGATGAGGGCTTGAGAGAAATGTTCCAGGATATTTCTCCTATTGAGGATTTCACTGGTAACCTCTCGCTAGAGTTTATTGATTATAGCTTGGGAGATCCTAAGTATCCTGTAGAGGAATCAAAAGAACGCGATGTTACCTACTCAGCGCCATTACGTGTGAAGGTGCGTTTGATTAACAAGGAAACTGGTGAAGTAAAAGATCAGGATGTCTTTATGGGAGATTTTCCTCTCATGACAGAAACAGGTACATTTGTGATTAATGGAGCAGAGCGCGTTATCGTGTCTCAATTGGTCCGTTCACCAAGTGTTTATTACAGTGGTAAAGTAGACAAAAATGGTAAAAAAGGCTTTACTGCGACTGTTATCCCAAACCGTGGAGCATGGTTAGAATACGAAACAGATGCGAAAGATGTTGTTTATGTACGTATTGATCGTACGCGTAAATTACCAGTGACTGTCTTGTTACGTGCTCTTGGGTTTGGCTCTGATCAAGAAATCACCGACTTACTGGGTGAAAATGAGTACTTACGTAATACTCTTGATAAGGATAATACGGAAAGTACAGAGAAGGCTCTGCTTGAAATCTATGAGCGTCTTCGTCCAGGTGAGCCACCAACTGTGGATAATGCCAAGAGTTTGTTAGATTCAAGATTTTTCGATCCAAAGCGCTATGATCTAGCAAATGTAGGTCGCTATAAAATTAATAAAAAGCTTCACATTAAGAATCGTCTTTTCAACCAAAGATTAGCTGAAACGCTTGTAGACCCTGAAACAGGTGAGATTATTGCAGAAAAAGGCGCAATGATTGACAGAAGAACGCTTGATCGTATTCTTCCAAACTTGGAGAGTGGTGTAGGGTTTAAAAAAGAACAACCATCAGGCGGCGTTGTTGAAGAAGAAGTAACGATTCAGTCTATCAAGATTTATGCGCCAAATGACCCAGATGGTGAAAAGGTCATTAATGTATTAGGTAATGCATATGTAGAAGAGGCAGTTAAAAACATTACTGTTGCTGATATTTTAGCTTCTATCAGTTACTTCTTTAACCTATTACATGGTGTAGGTGATACAGATGATATCGACCATCTAGGAAATCGCCGATTACGTTCTGTTGGTGAGTTATTACAAAACCAATTCAGAATTGGTTTATCAAGAATGGAACGTGTAGTTCGTGAGAGAATGTCTATTCAGGATACGAACACAATCACGCCACAACAATTAATTAATATTCGCCCGGTTATAGCGTCTATTAAGGAATTCTTTGGAAGCTCTCAATTATCTCAGTTCATGGATCAAACAAATCCTTTAGCTGAGTTAACTCATAAACGTCGTTTATCAGCACTTGGACCGGGTGGTTTAACTCGTGAACGTGCAGGTTTCGAAGTTCGTGACGTTCACTACTCTCACTATGGTCGTATGTGTCCAATTGAGACACCTGAGGGTCCGAACATCGGATTAATCAACTCACTTTCTTCATATGCAAAAGTTAATCGTTTCGGTTTCATTGAAACTCCGTATCGTAGAGTTGACCCTGAAACAGGAAAAGTAACATCAAGAATCGATTACTTAACAGCTGATGAAGAGGATAACTATGTTGTTGCCCAAGCAAACGCAAGACTAGCTGATGATGGATCATTTATCGATGATGATATCGTTGCTCGTTTCCGTGGGGAGAATACGGTTGTTAATAAAGATCGTATCGACTACATGGATGTTTCTCCTAAGCAGGTCGTTTCTGCAGCAACAGCTTGTATTCCATTCTTGGAAAATGATGACTCAAACCGTGCATTAATGGGTGCGAACATGCAACGTCAAGCAGTACCATTAATGAATCCTGAAGCTCCAATTGTTGGAACAGGTATGGAATATGTTTCTGGTAAAGATTCAGGAGCAGCTGTTATCTGTAAATATCCTGGTATTGTAGAGCGTGTGGAAGCGAAAAATGTATGGGTTCGTCGTTATGAAGAAGTGGATGGTCAAAAGGTAAAAGGTAATCTAGATAAATATAGCATGTTGAAATTTATCCGATCGAACCAAGGTACTTGTTACAACCAACGCCCGATCGTTAGTGAAGGTGATGAAGTAGTAAAAGGTGAAATCCTTGCGGATGGACCGTCTATGGAAAAAGGTGAACTTGCATTAGGAAGAAACGTAATGGTTGCCTTCATGACATGGGATGGTTATAACTATGAGGATGCTATCATCATGAGTGAAAGACTTGTAAAAGATGATGTATACACTTCTATACACATTGAAGAATATGAGTCTGAGTCTCGTGATACAAAACTAGGACCTGAAGAAATTACACGTGATATCCCGAACGTTGGGGAAGATGCTCTAAGAAACTTAGATGAGCGTGGAATTATTCGTATCGGCGCAGAAGTAAAAGACGGAGATCTACTAGTAGGGAAAGTTACTCCTAAAGGTGTAACTGAACTAACAGCAGAAGAAAGACTTTTACATGCAATCTTCGGAGAAAAAGCTCGTGAAGTACGTGATACTTCATTACGTGTACCACATGGTGGAGAAGGAATCATCTTAGATGTTAAAGTATTTAACCGTGAAGATGGTGATGAATTACCACCAGGTGTTAACCAATTAGTCCGTGTATATATTGTCCAAAAGCGTAAAATCTCTGAAGGAGATAAGATGGCGGGACGACATGGTAACAAAGGGGTTATCTCACGTATTCTTCCTGAGGAAGATATGCCGTACTTACCAGATGGAACACCTGTGGATATCATGTTAAATCCATTAGGGGTACCTTCTCGTATGAATATCGGTCAGGTATTAGAGTTGCATTTAGGTATGGCTGCTCGCAGATTAGGCATTCATGTTGCATCACCAGTATTTGATGGTGCTCGTGAGGAAGATGTATGGTCAACATTAGAAGAAGCTGGGATGGCACGTGATGCAAAAACAGTTCTTTATGATGGACGTACAGGTGAACCATTCGATAACCGTGTATCTGTAGGGATCATGTACATGATCAAACTTGCTCACATGGTTGATGACAAGTTACATGCTCGTTCAACTGGACCATACTCACTAGTTACACAACAACCACTGGGTGGTAAAGCACAGTTTGGTGGTCAGCGTTTCGGTGAGATGGAGGTATGGGCACTTGAAGCATACGGTGCTGCATATACTTTACAAGAGATCTTAACCGTGAAATCTGATGATGTTGTTGGTCGTGTAAAAACATATGAAGCGATCGTAAAAGGTGAGAATGTACCAGAACCGGGTGTTCCTGAGTCATTTAAAGTATTAATTAAAGAACTTCAAAGCTTAGGTATGGATGTTAAAATGCTCTCAAGTGATGAGCAGGAAATAGAAATGAGAGACCTTGATGATGATGAAGATACACAACAAGCAGAAGGTCTTTCCGTTAATGAAACAGTAGAACCTGAGCCTGAAGTTGAGGAATTGGAAAAAGATACCGTAGCGAAAGAATAATGTTGTGATAGTTGCCTAACATGATGTGATAAACGAACGGGGAGAATTATCTCTCCGTTCATAAAATTTCACCTCTAGGTACATACAATTTTCCGTTTGTGATAGATCTTAAAAATTCAATAAATAGCACTTAAATTAGGGTATAACCTGAAGACGAAAAGGGAGGTAGGCCCCTTGATAGATGTAAATAATTTTGAATATATGAGCATCGGCTTGGCTTCACCTGACAAGATTCGCTCTTGGTCCTTTGGTGAAGTTAAGAAACCAGAAACAATCAATTACCGTACATTGAAGCCAGAGAAGGATGGTCTATTTTGTGAACGCATATTTGGACCAACAAAAGACTGGGAATGTCATTGTGGTAAATATAAAAGAGTTCGTTACAAAGGTGTAGTTTGTGATCGCTGTGGTGTAGAAGTAACTCGCGCAAAAGTTCGTCGTGAAAGAATGGGACACATTGAGCTTGCTGCTCCTGTATCTCATATCTGGTATTTTAAAGGTATTCCTAGCCGTATGGGATTAGTATTAGATATGTCTCCACGTGCGCTTGAGGAAGTCATTTATTTTGCTTCTTACGTGACGACTGACACAGGGGATACTCCACTAGAGAAGAAACAACTTCTATCTGAAAAAGAATATAGAGCTTACCGTGAAAAGTACGGTAACACTTTCCAAGCAGCAATGGGTGCTGAAGCTATTAAAAAGCTTTTATCAGATATTGACCTTGATAAAGAAGTTGATTCATTAAAAGAAGAACTAAAAACAGCACAAGGACAACGGAGAACACGTGCAATTAAGCGATTGGAAGTTCTTGAAGCTTTCCGTAACTCCGGTAATGACCCATCTTGGATGATCCTAGATGTGCTACCTGTTATCCCACCTGAACTACGTCCAATGGTACAGCTTGATGGCGGACGTTTTGCAACATCCGACCTGAACGATCTATATAGACGTGTTATTAACCGTAATAACCGTTTGAAACGATTATTAGATCTTGGCGCACCTAGCATTATTGTGCAAAATGAAAAACGTATGCTTCAGGAAGCAGTGGATGCGTTGATTGATAATGGTCGTCGTGGTCGTCCTGTAACAGGACCAGGTAATCGTCCGTTAAAATCACTTTCTCATATGCTTAAAGGAAAACAAGGGCGTTTCCGTCAAAACCTATTGGGAAAACGTGTTGACTATTCAGGACGTTCGGTTATCGTCGTTGGTCCTAACCTAAAAATGTACCAATGCGGATTACCAAAAGAGATGGCTCTGGAGCTTTTCAAGCCGTTTGTTATGAAAGAGCTAGTAGAAAAAGGATTAGCTCATAACATAAAGAGTGCGAAACGAAAAATTGAGAGAGTACAACCGGAAGTATGGGATGTTTTAGAGTCAGTTATTAAAGAACATCCAGTATTACTTAACCGTGCCCCTACTCTTCATAGATTAGGAATTCAAGCTTTTGAGCCAACACTAGTAGAAGGTCGTGCAATTCGTCTCCACCCTCTTGTATGTACTGCATATAATGCTGACTTTGATGGTGACCAAATGGCTGTTCACGTTCCACTTTCTGCAGAAGCTCAAGCTGAAGCACGTATTCTAATGCTAGCTGCACAAAACATCCTTAATCCTAAGGATGGAAAACCGGTAGTTACACCTTCTCAGGATATGGTTCTAGGTAACTATTACTTAACTCTTGAGCGTGCGGGTGCAATTGGTGAAGGAATGATCTTTAAAGATACAGATGAAGCATTGCTTGCTTATCAAAACGGATATGTACACTTACATACACGTGTTGCTGTTCAGGCATCTTCATTAAACAAACAAGCGTTTACTGAAGAACAAAATAAAATGCTTCTTGTCACAACAGTTGGTAAGTTGATTTTTAATGAAATCTTACCTGAATCATTCCCATACATGAATGAGCCAACAAAGGAAAACATTGAGGAAAAAACTCCTGAAAAGTATTTTGTTGATCCAACTGTTAATGTAAAAGAGCATGTTTCAGCGCTAGAAGAGATCTCTCCGTTCAAGAAGGGAATTCTAGGTAAAATTATTGCTGAAATCTTTAAGAAATTCCATATTACTGAGACATCTAAAATGCTTGATCGCATGAAGAATCTCGGCTTTAGATATTCAACAAAAGCAGGTATTACCGTTGGTGTATCTGATATCATAGTTCTAAAAGAAAAACAAGAAATCATTAGTGAAGCACAGACAAAGGTTGATAATGTATTAAAGCAGTTCCGAAGAGGTTTAATTACTGAAGACGAACGATATGAACGTGTTATCTCCATTTGGAGTGCAGCTAAAGATAATATCCAAGGCAAGCTGATGGCGTCTCTTAATAAGCGTAACCCAATCTTCATGATGAGTGATTCAGGTGCCCGTGGTAACGCATCTAACTTTACTCAGCTAGCTGGTATGCGTGGTCTTATGGCCAACCCGGCTGGACGTATTATTGAGTTACCAATTAAGTCTAGTTTCCGTGAAGGATTAACCGTATTAGAGTACTTCATCTCTACACACGGTGCCCGTAAAGGTCTTGCGGATACAGCCCTTAAAACAGCTGACTCAGGTTACTTAACTCGTCGACTTGTTGATGTTGCGCAAGATGTTATCATACGTGATGATGATTGCGGAACAGATCGTGGTATCTTGGCTGAGGCAATTAGAGAAGGTACTGAAATTATCGAGAAGTTAGATGAACGTCTAATTGGACGTTATTGCCGTAAGGCTGTAAAGCATCCTGAAACAGGTGCAGTTCTTGTAGATGAAAATGAGCTAATTACTGAGGATATTGCAGTTGAAATTATCAACGCTGGCATTGATAAAGTTTGGATCCGTTCTGCATTTACATGTAACACCAGACATGGTGTATGTAAAAAATGTTACGGAAGAAACCTTGCAACTGGTAGTGAAGTAGAAGTTGGGGAAGCAGTGGGTATTATCGCTGCTCAATCAATCGGTGAACCTGGTACGCAGTTAACAATGCGAACATTCCATACGGGTGGGGTTGCCGGAGATGATATCACTCAAGGTTTACCTCGTATTCAGGAGTTATTTGAAGCTAGAAACCCTAAAGGTCAAGCGATTATTTCTGAAATTAGTGGTGTTGTAGCTGAGATCAATGAAGTACGTGATAAACAACAAGAGATTGTCATCCAGGGTGAAGTAGAATCCCGTTCTTATACAGCACCTTATAATGCAAGACTTAAGGTTACTCAAGGCGATAAAATCGAGAGTGGTCAAGTCTTAACAGAAGGTTCTATTGATCCTAAAGAATTACTAAAAGTGAAGGATTTACAAGCAGTTCAACAGTATCTGTTACGTGAAGTTCAAAAAGTATACCGTATGCAAGGGGTAGAAATTGGTGATAAACACGTAGAAGTTATGGTACGACAAATGCTTCGGAAAGTCCGTGTTATGGATGCAGGTGATACAGACGTATTACCAGGTACTTTATTGGATGTTCATCAGTTCACTGATGCGAATAAACAAGTCCTGTTAGACGGAAAACGTCCTGCAACAGGTCGCCCTGTATTACTTGGTATTACAAAAGCATCTCTAGAAACAGATTCCTTCTTATCTGCAGCATCATTCCAAGAAACAACTCGAGTTCTTACAGATGCAGCAATTAAAGGAAAACGCGATGAATTACTCGGTCTTAAAGAGAATGTTATCATTGGTAAACTTGTTCCTGCGGGTACTGGTATGCCGAGATATCGTCAAGCAGAGCCAATTGCAAAGGTTGAACAAACTGAGGAAGTTGTTTCTGTTGATTAAGATCTAAAATCACTACTGTAGCTCATTGAGGGAATTTCCCTCAATGAGTGATTTAACTAATTAGATAAACATGCAGAAAAAGGTAATAAAGTTTTTTTAATGCGTGTTGACATCTATCATGTTCAATGTTACTATATTCAAGGTGCTCAATCTTAAACCTGTTGCTTTGGAGGATATTTGATTATGTCTTATGATAAAGTATCACAGGCAAATGAAATCATTGTTGGTACTAAGCAATCAGTTAAAGCTCTCTTAAACAATGATGTTAAGGAAATAGTCATTGCTGAGGATGCTGATGAACGAATTGTACAAAAACTCGTTCAAACAGCAGAACAAAAGCAAGTGCCCTTAATTAAAGTTGAATCTATGAAAAAGCTTGGAAAAGCTTGTGGAATAGAAGTTGGAGCTGCAGCTGTAGCTATAATCCGGTAAAAAGTTGTTTTTGCAAGTTTAATATTGCAGAAACTTTGTTTTTGCCTAAATATGAACCACCTGGATGTGTGGTATTAATGATGAAGGGAGGAAAACTAAAATGCCTACTATTAATCAATTAGTGCGTAAAGGTCGCGTAAGCAAAATTGAGAAATCAAAATCACCTGCATTAAACAAAGGTTACAACAGCTTCAAAAAAGAGCAAACAAACGTATCTTCACCTCAAAAACGTGGTGTATGTACTCGTGTAGGTACGATGACGCCGAAGAAACCAAACTCAGCGCTTCGTAAATATGCTCGTGTTCGTTTAACAAACGGAATTGAAGTTACAGCATACATTCCTGGTATTGGCCACAACTTACAAGAGCACAGTGTTGTTCTTATCCGTGGTGGACGTGTAAAAGATTTACCGGGGGTACGTTATCACATCGTTCGTGGTGCGTTAGATACTGCTGGTGTTGATGGTCGTATGCAAGGCCGTTCTAAATACGGTACAAAACGTCCTAAAGCAGCTAAAAAATAATAAACATTTAAAATAAAAACCCAAAATGAAAGGAGGACATAACATGCCACGTAAAGGTCCTGTAACAAAAAGAGATGTATTACCAGATCCACTTTACAATTCAAAGCTTGTTACACGTTTAGTAAACAGAATTATGATCGACGGAAAAAGAGGTAAAGCACAATCTGTACTTTACAATGCTTTTGATTTAATTAAAGAACGTTCAGGTAATGATGCAATGGAAGTGTTTGAACAAGCACTTAAAAACATCATGCCAGTTCTTGAAGTTAAAGCACGTCGTGTTGGTGGTGCTAACTACCAAGTACCTGTAGAAGTACGTCCAGATCGTCGTACTACATTAGGTTTACGTTGGTTAGTAAACTACGCTCGTCTTCGTGGAGAAAAAACGATGGAAGAGCGTTTAGCTAACGAAATTCTTGACGCTGCTAACAACACTGGTGCAGCAGTTAAGAAACGTGAAGATACTCATAAAATGGCTGAAGCAAATAAAGCATTTGCTCACTATCGCTGGTAATCAATACACTTTAAATACACTAAATTTTCCTATAAGGAAGGAGAAATTACCCAATGGCAAGAGAGTTCTCCTTAGCAAATACACGTAATATTGGGATCATGGCTCACATTGATGCTGGTAAAACAACAACAACTGAGCGTGTACTTTATTACACTGGTCGTATTCATAAAATTGGTGAAACTCATGAAGGTGCATCACAGATGGACTGGATGGAGCAAGAACAAGAGCGTGGAATCACGATCACATCTGCTGCAACAACTGCACAGTGGAAAGGACATCGTGTAAACATCATCGATACTCCGGGACACGTAGACTTCACAGTAGAGGTTGAACGTTCACTGCGTGTACTTGATGGTGCTGTAGCAGTACTTGATGCTCAATCAGGTGTTGAGCCTCAAACGGAAACAGTTTGGCGTCAAGCTACAACTTATGGAGTACCACGTGTTGTGTTCGTTAATAAAATGGACAAAATCGGTGCGGACTTCCTATATTCTGTGAAAACATTACATGAACGCCTTCAAGCGAATGCTCACCCAATCCAATTACCAATTGGTGCAGAAGATCAATTCGAAGGTATCATTGACTTAGTTGAAATGAATGCTACGTTCTATGGTAATGACTTAGGAACTGATATCCAAGTGGGAGAAATTCCTGAAGAATACCAAGATCAAGCAAATGAATACCGAGAAAGCTTAGTAGAAGCAGTAGCTGAACTTGATGAAGAATTAATGGAAAAATACCTTGGTGGTGAAGAAATCACTAACGAAGAGCTAAAAGCAGCAATTCGTAAAGGTACATGTAGCGTTGATTTCTATCCAGTTATCTGTGGATCAGCTTTCAAAAACAAAGGTGTTCAAAAAATGCTAGATGCTGTTATTGACTATCTTCCATCACCATTAGATGTACCTGCTATTAAAGGTATCGTTCCTGATACTGATGAAGAAGTTACTCGCGAATCTAGTGACGAAGGTCCGTTTGCTGCTTTAGCATTTAAAGTAATGACAGACCCTTACGTTGGTAAACTTACATTCTTCCGCGTTTACTCTGGTACATTAAGTTCTGGATCTTATATCCAAAACTCAACGAAAGGGAAACGTGAACGTGTAGGTCGTATCCTTCAAATGCACGCTAACAGCCGTGAAGAAATCTCTGAGGTTCACTCAGGAGATATCGCAGCAGCTGTAGGTTTGAAAGATACAACAACTGGTGATACTCTGTGTGATGACAAAAACCTTGTTATCCTTGAGTCTATGGAATTCCCAGAACCAGTTATCCAACTTTCTGTTGAACCAAAATCTAAAGCAGACCAAGACAAAATGACAACTGCTTTACAAAAACTTCAAGAAGAAGATCCAACTTTCAGAGCACATACTGATGCAGAGACTGGTCAAACAATTATTGCTGGTATGGGTGAGCTTCACTTAGATATTCTAGTTGATCGTATGAAACGTGAATTCAAAGTAGAAGCAAACGTTGGTGCACCTCAGGTTGCATATCGTGAAACATTCCGCCAAGGCGCTAAAGTCGAAGGTAAATTCGCTCGTCAATCTGGTGGACGTGGACAATTTGGACACGTGTGGATCGAATTCGAACCGAATGAAGAAGGTAAAGGTTTTGAGTTCGAAAACAAAATCGTTGGTGGGGTAGTACCTCGTGAATACGTACCTGCTGTTCAAGCTGGTCTTGAAGATGCAATGCAAAACGGTGTATTAGCTGGTTATCCATTAGTTGATGTTAAAGCAGCATTAGTTGATGGTTCTTACCATGATGTTGACTCAAGTGAAATGGCGTTTAAAGTTGCTGCTTCATTAGCACTTAAAAATGCTGTATCAAAATGTAGCCCTGTAATTCTCGAGCCTGTTATGAAAGTTGAAGTAGTAGTGCCTGAAGAATACATGGGTGATATCATGGGCCAAGTTACAGCACGTCGTGGACGCGTTGAAGGTATGGAAGCTCGTGGGAATGCGCAAGTTGTTCGTGCGATGATTCCACTTTCTGAAATGTTTGGTTATGCTACTGCATTACGTTCAAGTACTCAAGGTCGTGGTGTCTTCACTATGCACTTTGATCACTATGAAGAAGTACCAAAATCAGTTTCAGAAGAAATTATCAAAAAAAATAAAGGTGAGTAATTGATTTTTACCCCTTTTATGAAGTATAACTACTTATGTGAGAACAGAAAGTGAGAATCTCGCTTTCTGTTACATATATTATCCTAAAAAATACAATCTCTAAGGAGGATTTTTAGAATGGCTAAAGAAAAATTCGACCGTTCCAAAACGCATGCTAATATCGGTACTATCGGACACGTTGACCATGGTAAAACAACTTTAACAGCTGCAATTACAACTGTACTAGCTAAACGTAGTGGTAAAGGTGCTGCTATGGCTTATGATATGATTGACGCTGCTCCAGAAGAGCGTGAGCGTGGAATCACAATCTCAACTGCACACGTTGAGTATGAAACTGAAACTCGTCACTACGCACACGTTGACTGCCCAGGACATGCTGACTATGTTAAAAACATGATCACTGGTGCTGCACAAATGGATGGCGGTATCTTAGTAGTATCTGCTGCTGACGGCCCAATGCCACAAACTCGTGAGCACATCCTTTTATCTCGTCAAGTAGGTGTACCTTACCTTGTTGTATTCTTAAACAAATGTGACATGGTAGATGACGAAGAATTACTAGAATTAGTTGAGATGGAAGTTCGTGACTTACTTTCTGAGTACGATTTCCCTGGTGACGATGTACCTGTAGTTAAAGGTTCTGCTCTTAAAGCTCTTGAAGGAGAAGCTGAGTGGGAAGAAAAAATCGTTGAACTTATGAATGCTGTTGATGAGTATATCCCAACTCCAACACGTGACACTGACAAACCTTTCATGATGCCAGTTGAGGATGTATTCTCAATCACTGGTCGTGGAACAGTTGCTACTGGTCGTGTTGAGCGTGGACAAGTTAAAGTTGGAGACGTAATCGACATCATCGGTTTAACTGAAGAGCCAAAATCAACTACTGTAACAGGTGTTGAAATGTTCCGTAAGCTTCTTGATTATGCTGAAGCTGGTGATAACATTGGTGCATTATTACGTGGTGTTGCACGTGATGACATCCAACGTGGACAAGTACTTGCTAAACCAGGTACAATCACTCCACACACAAAGTTCAAAGCAGAAGTTTACGTTTTATCTAAAGAAGAAGGTGGACGTCACACTCCATTCTTCACTAACTACCGTCCTCAGTTCTACTTCCGTACAACTGATGTAACTGGTATCTGTCAACTTCCTGAAGGCGTAGAAATGGTTATGCCTGGAGATAACGTTGAAATGACTGTTGAGCTTATCGCTCCAATCGCGATTGAAGAAGGTACTAAATTCTCAATCCGTGAAGGTGGACGTACTGTAGGCGCAGGCGTTGTAGCAACTATTCAAGAATAATTAGATAAAGTTAATAAAAGACGAGCGATTTTGCTCGTCTTTTTTGTTTTTTCTTCTATATATTAGACTTATTTTGTAGCTGAAAATTAATTAGTTGCTTCTATATAAATATAAAACAAATGAATTGTTTTACTGATGATTCCATTTTCTACTAATAAAATAATCCCCCTTACTAAGACGTGGAATAAAGAAATAAGAACTTAACTTTAATTTGATCAGGCAAATTTAAATCTACAGGAAAAAGTTACAGATTAAACCATCATTGATATTCTTGATATTCGTAAATAATCTATGTATAATATGAAAAGTGCGTGAGAGTAATAGGTTTTTTAAAATTTATTCTTGCATCTATTATAGGTTTTATGTATAATAGACAATGTTGGTCTTTGACTGCGATGAAGCAGGAGGTTGCCGATACACACGGCCGCTTTGCCATGGCGTGTGTAGGGAAAATTCTTGCGGAGAAAATGTCTATTTTAAAAGTAGGCGAAAAGGAGGGAAAATAATGGCAAAACAAAAGATTCGTATTCGTTTAAAAGCATATGATCATAGAATTCTTGATCAATCTGCAGAGAAAATTGTTGAAACTGCAAAACGTTCTGGTGCAAATGTATCTGGTCCGATTCCACTACCAACTGAAAGATCAGTTTACACGATCCTACGTGCGGTTCATAAATACAAAGATTCTCGTGAGCAATTCGAAATGCGTACGCATAAGCGTTTAATTGATATCATCAGCCCAACACCACAAACTGTTGATGCTCTAATGCGTTTAGACTTACCGTCTGGTGTTGACATTGAAATCAAATTATAATTCTTAAAATAAATAAGAAAAGACTATTAGGAGGTGTGACTCATGACCAAAGGAATCTTAGGAAGAAAAATTGGTATGACGCAAGTATTTGCAGAAAACGGTGATCTAATTCCGGTAACTGTTATCGAAGCTGCTCCAAACGTTGTTCTTCAAAAGAAAACTGTTGAAACTGATGGGTATAACGCAGTTCAATTAGGTTTTGAAGACAAACGTGAAAAGTTATCGAACAAACCTGAAAAAGGCCACGTTGCGAAAGCTGATACTGCACCTAAGCGCTTCGTTAAAGAACTTCGTGAAGCAAGCTTAGAGCAAATCGAAGTTGGTCAAGAAGTCAAAGTTGATATTTTCACAGCAGGTGAAACTGTAGATGTAACAGGGATTTCTAAAGGGAAAGGTTTCCAAGGTGCTATCAAACGCCACGGACAATCTCGTGGACCTATGTCCCACGGTTCTCGTTACCATCGTCGCCCAGGTTCTATGGGACCTGTAGCACCTAACCGTGTATTCAAAAACAAATTATTGCCTGGTCGTATGGGTGGAGAACGTATTACAGTTCAAAACTTAGAGATTGTTAAAGTAGATGCAGAACGCAACCTACTATTAATCAAAGGAAACGTTCCAGGACCTAAAAAAGCCCTAATCACTGTGAAAAGCGCAGTTAAATCTAAATAATTTCACTAGGAAAGGAGGAATTGGGTAATGCCGAAAGTAGCATTATTAAACCAAGCTGGATCAAATGTTGGAGAAATCGAACTAAATGACTCTGTGTTTGGTATTGAACCTAATCAGCATGTATTATTTGAAGCGGTTATCATGCAAAGAGCTTCCTTACGTCAAGGAACTCACAAAGTAAAAAATCGTTCTGAAGTAGCAGGCGGAGGTCGTAAACCTTGGCGCCAAAAGGGTACTGGTCGTGCTCGTCAAGGATCTATCCGTTCTCCACAATGGCGCGGCGGTGGAATCGTATTCGGACCAACTCCACGTTCATATGCATATAAATTACCTAAAAAAGTACGCCGTTTAGCTATCAAATCAGCTTTATCATCTAAAGTAGTTGACAACAGCGTTGTTGTATTAGAAGACTTAGCTCTTAACGCACCTAAAACAAAAGAAATGGCTTCAGTATTAAAAGGTCTTTCTGTTGAGAAAAAAGCGTTAATCGTTACAGCTGACAACAACGAAAATGTTGCATTATCAGCACGTAATATCCCTGGAGTAACTGTAGTTACTGCAAATGGTGTTAACGTACTTGATGTACTAAACCATGATAAATTGATTATGACGAAAGCAGCGGTGCAAAAAGTAGAGGAGGTGCTTGCATAATGAAAGATCCTCGTGATATTATTAAGCGCCCCGTAATCACTGAACGTTCAACTGATTTAATGTCAGAGAAAAAATACACGTTTGAAGTTGATGTTAAGGCTAATAAAACTGAAGTTAAAGATGCGATCGAATCAATCTTTGGTGTAAAAGTTGAAAAAGTAAACATCATGAATTACAAAGGTAAATTCAAACGCGTTGGTCGTTACAGCGGTTTAACTAACCGTCGTCGTAAAGCGATCATTAAGCTTACAACTGATAGCAAAGAAATCGAATTATTCGAAGTATAATTTTAATAGAAAAGGAGGGATATCGATATGGCGATTAAAAAATATAAACCAACCTCAAATGGTCGTCGTGGTATGACAGTATCTGATTTTGCTGAAATTACGACAGACCAACCGGAAAAGTCGTTACTTGCTCCACTTCACAGAAAAGGTGGACGTAATAACCAAGGTAAATTAACAGTTCGTCACCAAGGGGGCGGACACAAGCGCCAATATCGTGTGATCGATTTTAAACGCGACAAAGATGGTATACCAGGACGCGTTGCTACAATCGAATACGATCCAAATCGTTCTGCAAACATCGCACTTATCAACTATGTTGATGGTGAAAAAAGATACATTCTTGCACCTAAAAACCTTCAAGTAGGTTTAGAAGTTATGTCTGGTCCTGAAGCGGATATTAAAGTTGGAAATGCACTTCCATTACAAAATATCCCAGTAGGTACTGTAGTACACAACATCGAATTAAAACCTGGTAAAGGCGGACAATTAGTTCGTTCAGCAGGTACATCTGCTCAAGTATTAGGTAAAGAAGGTAAATATGTACTTGTACGTTTAAACTCTGGTGAAGTTCGTATGATTCTTGCTACTTGCCGCGCAACTGTAGGTCAAGTTGGTAACGAGCAACATGAACTTATTAACATTGGTAAAGCAGGTCGTTCTCGTTGGTTAGGTAAACGCCCAACTGTTCGTGGATCTGTAATGAACCCTAACGATCACCCACACGGTGGTGGTGAAGGACGCGCTCCTATCGGACGTAAATCACCAATGTCTCCTTGGGGTAAACCAACTCTTGGAGCTAAAACTCGTAAGAAGAAAAACAAATCAGATAAGTTTATCGTACGTCGTCGTAAAAAATAACGTGATTGAACTACGGTTCATTCGAACCGTAGCACGATCGCGAAGGGAGGTACAATCATGGGCCGTAGCTTAAAAAAAGGACCATTCGTTGATGATCATTTAATGAACAAAGTTGAAAAGTTAAATGAAACTGAGAAAAAGCAAGTTATTAAAACTTGGTCTCGTCGTTCTACAATTTTCCCACAATTCATTGGTCACACTATCGCTGTTTATGATGGACGTAAACATGTTCCTGTATATGTAACTGAAGACATGGTAGGTCATAAACTAGGTGAATTCGCACCTACTCGTACTTACAAAGGTCATGCAAGTGATGACAAAAAAACAAGACGTTAATGAGAGGAGGCATTTAAATGCAACAATCTAAAGCTGTCGCAAGAACAGTTCGTATTGCTCCTCGTAAAGCTCGTTTAGTTCTAGATCTTATTCGAGGTAAGCAAGTAGGTGAAGCAGTGGCGATTTTAAATCACACACCAAAGGCTGCTTCTCCAATCATAGACAAAGTTTTAAAATCAGCAGTGGCAAACGCTGAGCATAACTATGAAATGGACATTAATAGCTTAGTTGTATCTGAAGCTTATGCAAACGAAGGTCCAACTCTTAAACGTTTCCGTCCACGCGCTATGGGTCGTGCAAGTGCTATTAATAAGCGCACAAGCCACATCACAATCATCTTAACAGAAAAGAAGGAGGGATAATCCGTGGGTCAAAAGGTAAATCCAGTCGGTCTTCGTATTGGAGTTATTCGTGATTGGGAGTCAAAATGGTTCGCTGGAAAAGACTACTCAACTCTTTTACATGAAGATATCAAAATTCGTGAATATGTTACTAAACGTCTTAGTGATGCATCTGTTTCTAAAATCGAAATCGAGCGTGCAGCTAACCGTGTAAATATTACAATCCACACTGCTAAACCTGGTATGGTAATCGGTAAAGGTGGTACGGAAGTTGAAGCTCTGCGTAAAGCTCTTAACCAATTAACTGGTAAACGAGTTCACATCAACATTTTAGAAATCAAAAGAGCTGATTTAGATGCTAAATTAGTTGCTGAGAATATTGCACGTCAATTGGAAAACCGTATTTCTTTCCGTCGTGCTCAAAAACAAACAATCCAACGTGCTATGCGTGCTGGTGCACAAGGTATCAAAACTCAAGTTTCTGGTCGTCTAGGCGGAGCAGATATTGCACGTGCTGAGCATTATAGCGAAGGAACAGTTCCACTACACACACTTCGTGCTGATATCGATTATGGAACAGCTGAAGCTGATACAACTTACGGTAAATTAGGCGTAAAAGTTTGGATCTATCGTGGAGAGGTTCTTCCTACTAAGAAGAAAAAAGAGGAAGGAGGAAATTAATTATGTTATTGCCAAAACGCGTAAAATATCGTAGAGAGCACCGTGGAAAAATGCGCGGTCGTGCTAAAGGCGGTACTGAAGTACATTTCGGTGAGTTCGGAATTCAAGCTCTAGAAGCTTCTTGGATTACAAACCGCCAAATCGAGGCAGCTCGTATCGCGATGACTCGTTACATGAAACGTGGCGGAAAAGTTTGGATTAAAATCTTCCCTTCTAAGCCTTATACAGCTAAACCTTTAGAGGTCCGTATGGGATCTGGTAAAGGTGCTCCAGAAGGTTGGGTAGCAGTTGTAAAACCAGGTAAAGTAATGTTTGAAATCTCAGGTGTATCTGAAGAAGTAGCACGTGAAGCATTACGTTTAGCTTCTCATAAATTACCGATCAAAACGAAGTTCGTAAAACGCGAAGAAATTGGTGGTGAATCAAATGAAAGCTAATGATATTCGTGACCTAACCACTGCTGAAATTGAACAAAAAGTAAAATCTCTTAAAGAAGAGTTATTTAACCTTCGCTTTCAATTAGCGACAGGACAATTAGAAAATACTGCTCGCATCCGTGAAGTTCGTAAATCGATCGCTCGTATGAAAACTGTTATCCGTGAAAGAGAGCTCGCTGCTAATAATCGTTAATAAGAGAGGAGGTTTACAGAATGAGTGAACGTAACCAACGTAAAGTGTATACTGGTCGTGTTGTTTCTGACAAAATGGATAAAACTATCACAGTACTTGTTGAAACATACAAAACACATCCACTATACGGTAAACGTGTAAAATACTCTAAGAAATTAAAAGCTCATGATGAAAACAACCAAGCTAAAACAGGTGACATCGTAAAGATTATGGAAACTCGTCCATTATCAGCTACAAAACGTTTCCGTTTAGTAGAAGTTGTACAAGAAGCTATCATTATTTAATATTGTTCGGATAGTTAATTCCGAAGGGAGGTAACATAAGTGATCCAACAAGAATCTCGTTTAAAAGTTGCTGACAACTCTGGTGCTCGTGAAGTATTAACAATCAAAGTATTAGGTGGTTCTGGTCGTAAAACTGCTAATATCGGTGATGTAATTGTTTGTACGGTAAAACAAGCAACACCAGGTGGCGTTGTCAAAAAAGGTGATGTTGTTAAAGCTGTAATCGTTCGTACGAAGAGTGGTGCTCGTCGTTCAGATGGTTCTTACATCAAATTTGACGAAAATGCATGTGTTATCATTCGTGATGACAAAGGCCCTCGTGGTACTCGTATTTTCGGACCAGTTGCTCGTGAACTACGCGAAAACAACTTCATGAAAATCGTTTCTTTAGCTCCAGAAGTTCTATAATAAATTTCGATTGCCTTACTAAGGAGGTGCAACGAGGATGCATGTTAAAAAAGGTGATAAAGTAATGGTTATCTCTGGTAAGGATAAAGGTAAACAAGGCGTTGTTCTTGCTTCTTATCCTAAAAAAGATCGTGTACTTGTAGAAGGTATTAATATCGTGAAAAAACACGCTAAGCCATCTCAAGTTAACCCACAAGGTGGAATCTTAAACCAAGAGGCACCTATCCATGTATCAAATGTTATGCCACTTGATCCTAAATCTGGTGAACCGACTCGTGTTGGTTATAAAGTGGTAGACGGTAAAAAGGTACGTGTAGCAAAAAAATCTGGTGAAACTTTAGATAAATAGTAAATCAGGAAGGGAGGTATATAGATGAACCGCCTTAAAGAAAAGTATCAAAGTGAAATCACTCCTTCATTAATGAAGAAGTTCTCATACAAATCAGTAATGCAAGCTCCAAAATTAGAGAAAATCGTTATCAACATGGGTGTTGGTGATGCAGTTTCAAACTCAAAAGCATTAGATGTAGCTGTTGAAGAGTTAACTCAAATCACTGGTCAAAAACCTGTTGTAACTAAAGCAAAAAAATCAATCGCGGGCTTCCGTCTTCGTGAAGGTATGCCAATCGGTGCAAAAGTTACACTTCGCGGTGAGCGTATGTACCAATTCTTAGATAAATTAATCTCTGTTTCATTACCACGTGTACGTGACTTCCGTGGGGTATCAAAGAAATCTTTTGATGGCCGTGGAAACTACACTCTAGGTGTGAAAGAGCAATTAATCTTCCCTGAGATTGATTATGATAAAGTAAACAAAGTTCGCGGTATGGATATCGTTATCGTAACTACTGCGAATACTGATGAAGAAGCACGCGAACTATTAACATCGTTCGGCATGCCGTTCCAAAAATAATCGCTAGTAAAGGGAGGCGAAATTGTGGCTAAAAAATCAATGATTGCTAAGCAAAAACGCACGCAAAAGTTTAAAGTACAAGAGTACACTCGCTGCGAACGTTGCGGACGTCCACACTCAGTACTACGCAAATTTAAGCTTTGCCGTATTTGTTTCCGTGAACTTGCTTATAAAGGTCAAATTCCAGGCGTGAAAAAAGCTAGCTGGTAAAACCGTAAAACGGGAAGGAGGTTATTTAGTAATGGTTATGACAGATCCTATTGCAGATATGCTTACTCGCATTCGTAATGCGAATATGGTACGTCACGAAAAACTTGAGTTTCCTGCATCTACAATTAAGAAGGAAATTGCAGAAATTCTTAAACGTGAAGGTTTCGTACGTGATGTTGAATATGTAGAAGATAACAAACAAGGTATCATTCGTATTTTCTTAAAATACGGTGCCAACAATGAGCGTGTAATCACTGGTCTAAAAAGAATCAGTAAACCAGGTTTACGTGTATATGCTAAAACTGGAGAAGTACCACGTGTACTTAACGGATTAGGTATTGCGATCGTTTCAACTTCTCAAGGTGTTTTGACTGACAAAGAGGCTCGTGCAAAACAAACTGGTGGAGAAGTATTAGCATACGTTTGGTAAAAAGTTTAAAAAAGAATGGAGGTGTAATGAATGTCTCGTATTGGTAAGAAAATACTTGAAATCCCTGCTGATGTTACGATTAACATCGCTGAGGATAATACTGTAACAGTTAAAGGACCTAAAGGTGAATTAACTCGTACATTCAGCCCTGATATGAAAATCGTTATTGAAGATAATGTATTAACAGTTGTTCGTCCTTCAGATGTAAAGGAGCACCGTGCATTACACGGAACTACTCGTAGTCTATTAGGTAACATGGTTGAAGGTGTTTCTAAAGGATTTGAAAGAGGTTTAGAACTTATCGGTGTTGGTTACCGTGCTTCAAAATCAGGTAACAAATTAGTCCTAAACGTAGGTTACTCTCACCCTGTTGAAATCACACCTGAATCCGGTATTGAAATCGAAGTACCATCACAAACAAAAGTTCTTGTAAAAGGAACTGATAAAGAGCGTGTTGGTGCAATTGCAGCTAACATTCGTGACGTTCGTCCACCAGAGCCTTATAAAGGTAAAGGTATTCGCTATGAAGGCGAACATGTGCGTCGTAAAGAAGGTAAAACTGCGAAGTAATATCGCCTAGATGATAAGAAAGGAGTGACCTAAATGATTACTAAAGCTGATAAAAATGTTGTACGTAAAAAAAGACATGCTCGTGTCCGTGCTAAATTAGAAGGCACTGCAGTTCGTCCTCGTCTAAACGTATATCGTTCTAACCAACACATTTACGCTCAAGTAATTGATGATTCGAATTCTGTTACTTTAGTAAGTGCATCTACTTTAGATAAAGATCTTAATTTAGATTCTAAAAGCAATGTTGATGCTGCTCAAAAGGTTGGAGAATTAGTAGCTAAACGTGCTATCGAAAAAGGCGTTAAAACAGTTGTATTTGATCGCGGGGGTTATTTATACCATGGTCGTGTTAAAGCTCTAGCTGAAGCTGCTCGCGAGGCTGGACTTGAATTTTAATTGCAAAAGGAGGGACATAAAGAATGCGTCGTATTGATCCAAACAAATTAGAGCTTGAAGAACGCGTAGTTACGGTAAACCGCGTTGCTAAAGTTGTTAAAGGTGGTCGTCGTTTCCGCTTTGCAGCACTTGTTGTTGTAGGTGATAAAAACGGTCATGTAGGTTTCGGTACTGGTAAAGCTCAAGAGGTACCAGAAGCGATCCGCAAAGCAATTGAGGATGCTAAGAAAAATTTAATCGAGGTACCTATGGTAGGTACAACGATTCCTCACCAAATTATCGGACAGTTTGGTGCTGGTAACATCCTTTTAAAACCTGCATCTGAAGGTACTGGAGTTATCGCAGGAGGACCTGTTCGTGCGGTACTTGAGTTAGCTGGTGTAGCTGATATTCTTTCTAAGTCTTTAGGTTCAAACACTCCAATCAACATGATTCGTGCTACAATTTCTGGATTAAGTGAACTTAAGAGTGCTGAAGAAGTTGCGAAGTTACGTGGAAAAACGGTAGAAGAACTGTTAGGATAAGGAGGGAAAACAATGGCGAATAAGTTAGAAATTACCCTCACTCGCAGTGTGATTGGTCGTCCTGAAGACCAACGTATTACTGTTAAAACACTTGGTCTTAAAAAGTTACATCAAACTGTAGTCCAAGAAGATAATCCTGCGATTCGCGGTATGATTAATAAAGTTGCTCACTTAGTTACAGTTAAAGAACAATAATAGAAATATAAATAAATAAGGAGGTGTCCCGATGAAACTTCATGAGTTGAAACCAGCAGAAGGTTCACGTAAAACACGTAATCGTGTTGGTCGTGGTATCGGTTCTGGTAACGGTAAAACAGCTGGTAAAGGTCATAAAGGACAAAATGCTCGTTCTGGTGGTGGAGTTCGTCCAGGATTCGAAGGTGGTCAAACTCCTTTGTTCCAACGCTTACCTAAACGTGGATTTACGAACATTAACCGCAAGGACTTTGCAATTGTTAACCTTGATGTCCTAAATCGTTTTGAAGATGGCACAGAGGTTACTCCAGAATTATTACTTGAAACAGGTGTTGTAAGTAATGTTAAGTCTGGTGTTAAAATCCTTGGTAACGGTCAGTTAGAGAAAAAACTTACTGTAAAAGCTAACAAGTTCTCTGCTTCTGCTAAAGAAGCAATTGAATCTGCTGGCGGTACAGCTGAGGTGATCTAATGTTTAAAACAATCTCCAATTTTATGCGCGTGGGTGATATTAGAAGTAAGATCATATTCACCCTTTTAATGTTAGTTGTATTTCGTATTGGAACGTTCATTCCTGTGCCAAATGTTAATGCTGATGTATTAAGAGCTCAGGATGAACTAAATGTATTCGGAATTCTTAATACCTTCGGTGGTGGTGCACTTTTTAATTTCTCTATTCTCGCAATGGGGATTATGCCGTACATCACAGCTTCGATCATCGTTCAACTTTTACAGATGGATGTTGTCCCGAAGTTTACTGAATGGTCTAAACAAGGTGATGTTGGGCGACGTAAGCTTGCTCAATTTACAAGATACTTTACGATAATATTAGGTTTCATCCAGGCGTTAGGTATGTCCTATGGATTTAACACCCAGTCAGGTGGGATGTTAATTGAAAATCCAGGTATAGGCACATACTTATTAATTGCGATTGTCTTAACTGCTGGTACAGCATTCTTGATGTGGTTAGGAGAACAAATCACCTCTAAGGGTGTTGGTAATGGGATTTCCATTATCATTTTTGCAGGGATTGCAGCTGGAATCCCCTCAACTGTTAACCAAATTTATGCACAACAATTTGAAGATGCAGGTGACCAATTATTTATTAAAATAGTGACGGTTGCCATTCTATTATTAGCAATTTTAGCTGTTGTGGTTGGAGTCATCTTTATTCAACAAGCACTTCGTAAAATACCAATTCAATATGCAAAAGGATCCAGTAATAAAAATATGGGTGGAGGACATACAACTCACCTCCCTTTAAAAGTGAATCCTGCCGGTGTAATTCCTGTTATCTTTGCAGTGTCTTTTATTATTACACCACCAACAATTGCAGCATTCTTTGGTCCAAACGATGTCACAGATTGGATTCAGAAAACCTTTGACTACACTCAGCCTGTAGGTATGATTGTCTACATCGCTTTAATACTTGCTTTCACATACTTCTATACATTTGTTCAAGTTAACCCTGAACAAATGGCTGAAAACTTGAAGAGACAAGGCGGTTATATTCCTGGAATCCGTCCGGGAAAAAGCACGCAGGAATATGTTACAAAGGTATTATATCGTTTAACTTTTGTTGGTTCTCTTTTCTTAGCAGCTATAGCTGTTCTTCCTGTTTTCTTTATTAAATTTGCTGACCTGCCTCAATCTGCTCAGATTGGTGGAACAAGTTTACTTATCGTTGTGGGCGTGGCCTTAGAGACGATGAAGCAGCTTGAAAGTCAGTTAGTGAAACGTCATTATAAAGGCTTTATTAAATAATGAGGATATGGGAAATCCTTCCCATTCCCTCTAAATAGAGACTGAGGGGGGAATACAAATGAATCTAGTATTGATGGGTCTTCCAGGTGCTGGTAAAGGTACTCAAGCTGAACGTATTGTAGAAAAATACAATATCCCTCATATCTCGACAGGAGATATGTTCAGAGCTGCTATGAAAGAAGAAACAGAACTAGGTCTTCAAGCAAAATCTTTTATCGACAAGGGTGAATTAGTACCAGATGAAGTAACAATTGGTATTGTTCGTGAGCGATTAGGCAAGAATGATTGTCAAAAAGGTTTTCTGTTAGACGGTTTTCCTAGAACAGTAGCTCAGGCAGATGCGCTTGAGGGAATTTTATCGGAACTTAACAAACAGATTGATTACGTTATTAACATTGAAGTGAACAAAGATATCTTAATGGAACGTTTAACTGGTCGTCGAATCTGTAAACAGTGTGGAGCAACTTACCATTTAGTATTTAACCCACCTGCTATTGAGGGCAAGTGTGATAAATGTGGTGGAGAGCTCTATCAACGTGCAGATGATAACGAAGAAACGGTTGCAAATCGTTTGGAAGTTAACCTTCAACAAACTCAACCTCTATTAGACTTCTATAACGAAAAAGGTTATTTACGAAACATAGATGGTGAGCAGGATATCGATATGGTATTTAATGATGTTGATCAGCTGGTTGGAGGACTAGGTGCATGATCATTTGTAAGACTCAGCGTGAACTTGATATTATGCGAGAAGCCGGCCGCATTGTGGCTTTAACTCATAAAGAGTTGAAAAAACATGTTAAACCTGGAATTACTACAAAAGAATTGGATGCAATTGCCGATAAGTTTATTCGTGCAAATGATGCAATTCCTTCTTTTAAAGGGTATAATGGTTTCCGCGGAAGTATATGTGCTTCAGTAAATGAAGAACTTGTTCACGGGATACCGGGTGACCGCGTATTAAATGAAGGGGATATCATTAGTATCGACATTGGTGCGAATTATAATGGATATCATGGTGATTCTGCATGGACATACGCTGTTGGCAAAATTTCCGATGAAGCCCAAAAACTGTTAGATGTAACAGAACAATCTTTATTTAAGGGCTTGGAGGAAGCAAAAGCTGGAGTTCGATTGTCCAATATCTCTCATGCAATTCAGACTTTTGTCGAACAACACGGTTTTTCGGTTGTTAGAGAATATGTCGGTCATGGAGTAGGGCAGGAATTGCATGAAGATCCACAAATTCCACATTATGGTCCACCTAATAAAGGACCTAGATTAAAGCCAGGTATGGTATTAGCGATCGAACCTATGGTTAATGCAGGTACTCGATATGTTAAAACGTTGGCAGATGATTGGACTGTTGTTACAGTAGACGGTAAGTATTGTGCTCATTTCGAGCATACAATTGCCATTACTGCAAATGGCTTTGAGATTCTGACAATAGAGTAAATGAAGGTGACATTACTTATTTTAGATCGGGACTTCCATTCCTGGTGTGTATATGCTTGTCTAGCACCGACTGGATGAGCTATAATATATGCGCCAATTGAAAAGGAATTCGTTTTTTTGACGGAGAAAAGCGAAAGTTTCTCTCTCTGATTAAAGGGATGCTCATCATCAAGAATTACTAATTAGCGTATCTCCAGAAGTTCAGACAGTATAATGGAAACATGTCGTATGACAAATGGAAGTTTGTCGATGAGCAAGTTACTGATTTGAAGAAGGGAGAACAGTTCAATGGCAAAAGACGATGTAATTGAAGTTGAAGGAACTGTTATTGAAACATTACCAAATGCAATGTTTAAGGTAGAACTAGAGAACGGTCATACGGTTTTAGCGCATGTATCCGGAAAGATTCGCATGCATTTCATTCGTATTTTACCAGGAGACAAAGTTACGGTAGAATTATCTCCATATGATTTAACTCGTGGCAGAATTACGTACCGTTTTAAATAATTTAGCACTCCGTACTACTAAGGAGGTATTAAAATCATGAAGGTCAGACCATCTGTTAAACCAATTTGTGAAAAATGTAAAGTCATTCGCAGAAAAGGCAAAGTCATGGTTATTTGTGAGAATCCTAAACATAAGCAAAAACAAGGTTAATTTATAAGGAGGTGCAAGCATAATGGCTCGTATTGCAGGTGTTGATATTCCTCGCGACAAACGTGTTGTGATTTCTTTAACATATATTTTCGGGATCGGACGCTCTACTGCTCAGAAAGTTTTAGCTGAAGCTGGTGTTTCTGAAGATACACGTGTACGTGATTTAACGGAAGAAGAATTAGGGAAAATCCGTGATGTAATCGATAAGTTAAAGGTTGAGGGTGACCTTCGTCGTGAAGTTTCACTTAATATTAAACGTCTAATCGAAATCGGTTCATTCCGTGGTATCCGTCACCGTCGTGGCTTACCAGTTCGCGGTCAAAACACGAAAAACAATGCTCGTACACGTAAAGGACCACGTCGTACTGTAGCAAACAAGAAAAAATAAGGTAAAAGGAGGTTAACCAATAATGGCACGTAAAACGAATACTCGTAAACGTCGTGTGAAAAAGAATATTGAAAGTGGAGTTGCTCATATCCGTTCAACATTCAATAACACGATCGTGACAATTACTGACACTCATGGTAATGCAATTTCATGGTCAAGTGCTGGTGCGTTAGGTTTTAGAGGTTCTCGTAAATCTACTCCTTTCGCTGCACAAATGGCTGCGGAAACTGCTGCAAAAGCATCACAGGATCATGGATTAAAAACTCTAGAAGTTACTGTTAAAGGACCGGGTGCAGGACGTGAAGCTGCAATCCGTTCACTACAAGCTGCAGGTCTTGAAGTAACTGCAATTAGAGACGTAACTCCTGTTCCACATAATGGATGCCGTCCACCAAAACGTCGTCGTGTGTAAATTTTCTGTATAGATTTTGTATCCCTGTCAATAATGGGTTATGATACAGTATATAAGTTCTAGCAGAATTCACTCTGTTGTTGTGCACATTCGGGAACTTTTGAATGGGGAATTTCGGTTAGACGCTAGTTTAATGATTTGTCTAGCCGGGGTTTCGACGTTTTGAAGGAGGGTTTATAGATGATAGAAATTGAAAAACCAAAAATCGAAACGGTTGAAATCAGCGATGATGCCAAATATGGTAAATTCGTCGTCGAGCCACTTGAGCGTGGATATGGTACAACTTTGGGTAACTCCTTACGTCGTATCCTTTTATCCTCACTCCCTGGTGCCGCTGTAACATCGATCCAAATAGATGGCGTACTTCATGAGTTTTCAACGATCGAAGGTGTTGTTGAAGATGTTACTTCGATTATCTTAAACATTAAAAAGCTTGCTCTTAAAATCTATTCAGATGAAGAAAAGACGCTAGAAATTGATGTTCAAGGCGAAGGTAGTGTTACTGCATCAGATATTACTCATGATAGTGATGTAGAAATTCTGAATCCAGATCTTCATATCGCTACTCTTGCTTCAGATGCAAGCTTCAGAATGAGGCTTACGGCTAAGCGTGGACGTGGTTACACTCCAGCTGATTCAAATAAAAGAGAGGACCAACCTATTGGTGTTATCCCGATCGATTCGATCTTTACTCCAGTTTCACGTGTTTCCTACCAAGTAGAAAAAACCCGTGTTGGTCAAGTTGCTAATTATGATAAGCTGACTCTTGATGTTTGGACAGATGGAAGTACAGGCCCTAAAGAGGCGATTGCTCTTGGTTCAAAGATCCTAACTGAACACTTAAATATTTTTGTAGGGCTTACTGATGAAGCTCAGAATGCAGAAATTATGGTGGAAAAAGAAGAGGATCAGAAAGAAAAAGTTCTAGAGATGACGATTGAAGAATTAGATCTATCTGTTCGTTCTTACAACTGTTTAAAACGTGCCGGTATTAATACCGTACAAGAGCTTGCTCATAAAACAGAAGAAGACATGATGAAAGTTCGTAATCTTGGTCGTAAATCTTTAGAAGAAGTTAAGGCGAAATTAGAAGAACTAGGTTTAGGTCTTCGAAAAGACGACTGATGACTAGTTTGTAATAAACTAGCGTTTTCGTATGCTATCATTAGAGAATAGCTTTCAGCCTATAAATCCATGAAATAACATTCATTATTTAATGAAGGAGGGGACATCTCATGTCATACAGAAAATTAGGCCGTACTAGTGCGGGTCGTAAAGCTATGCTTCGTGACCTAACTACTGATCTAATCATCAGTGAGCGTATCGAAACTACTGAAGCTCGTGCGAAAGAATTACGTTCAACTGTTGAAAAGATGATTACACTAGGTAAGCGCGGTGACCTTCATGCACGTCGTTTGGCTGCATCATATGTACGTAACGAAGTTGCTGAGGTTGTATCTGTTACAACTGAAGAAGGTAAAACTAAGGATAAACCTAAATATGCTTTAGAAAAACTTTTCAGTGATATCGCTCCACGTTACGAAGACCGTCAAGGTGGTTACACTCGTATTATGAAACTTGGACCTCGTCGCGGAGACGGTGCTCCAATGGTCATCATTGAATTAGTTTAATATATTTATCACAAGGGCGTGACAGTTTCATAACTGGATCAATGCCCTTTTTTTATATGATCATATAGTTTGAAAATCTTTTACTATAGTCTGATCAAGGAGATTTCACTTTTGTTATAGCTTTGGAATTTTAAATTTTTAAACTTTGGCTATGCGCACGACATCCAGCTTCGAAGCACAGGATGTGCAAGTGCAGTAAGTAAGTGCGACAGGACGTCGCGTATTTTGGCTGCCAGCGCCTGGCCCCTCTAGGGGCCTAGTCACAATGAATTGAAGACAAAGAACGTCTTCTATTCATCTGCGCATTATTTGCCCAAGGCTATCAAGGCGCTTGTGCTTTAGTTATTAGCAAGAAAGATTAGGAGAGACGAGAAATGAGTGAGACAATCATCAGTGTGGAAAACATTACTTTTCATTATGATCAAACAGCTCCTCCTGCATTAGATGATGTTTCTATACAAGTTAAAAAGGGAGAATGGCTTGCGATCGTTGGACATAATGGTTCAGGTAAATCCACATTAGCAAGAATTTTAAATGGACTTTATCTACCTGACACAGGAAAAATCAACGTGTGCGGAATTGAGTTAACGCAAGACACTGTGTGGGATGTTCGTAAACACGTAGGTATGGTCTTTCAGAATCCGGATAACCAATTTGTTGGAACTACTGTAAAAGATGATGTAGCATTCGGTTTAGAGAATAATGGAGTTAAAAGAGAAGAAATGGTAAAAAAAATTGATTGGGCGACTAAAAAGGTAAGAATGGATCAGTTTCTAGAACATGAGCCACATCACCTTTCAGGAGGGCAAAAGCAACGTGTAGCGATAGCTAGTGTAATCGCTGTTCAGCCTGATATTATTATCCTGGATGAAGCTACATCAATGTTAGATCCTATCGGTAGAGAAGAAGTTATCCAAACAGTCCGTGAGCTGAAAGAACAAAGTGACTTGACTGTTATCTCGATTACCCATGATTTAGAAGAGGCCTCAAAGGCTGATAGAATAATTGTCATGAATGGTGGAAAAAAATTCACAGAAGGTAATCCTGATGAAATTTTCCATTTAGATGATCAGTTGGTCAAAATTGGGTTAGATTTACCATTTCCACTTCAATTAAGCAAACGGCTAAGAGAAGCCGGTATACCTATTAAGGATCATCATTTAACTGAGGAAGGGTTGGTGGAAGAGCTATGGACATTACATTTAAAAATGTAGAGCACCGATATCAGGCTCGGACACCATTTGAAAAATTAGCGTTATATGATGTGAATTTATCCGTTAAAAAGGGGTCTTATGTATCTATTATTGGGCACACTGGTTCTGGTAAGTCAACAATACTTCAACATTTAAATGGATTGTTAAAGCCAACAGAAGGATCTATTCAAATTGGAGACCACGTTATTGAGGCAGGTAAAAAACAAAAGAATTTAAAAGAAGTGAGAAGACTAGTAGGAATTGTCTTTCAATTTCCGGAGCATCAACTGTTTGAAGAAACGGTTGAGAAGGATATTGCGTTTGGACCGATGAACTTTGGTGTTAATGAGAAGGATGCATATGAAAGAGCAAGAGAGTCTTTACAACTTGTTGGTTTACCAGAATCAATACTTCAGAAATCACCGTTTGACTTAAGTGGTGGCCAAATGAGAAGAGTAGCCATTGCCGGTGTTTTAGCAATGGGTCCTGAAGTGCTTGTATTGGATGAACCAACAGCAGGATTGGATCCTAAAGGTCGAAAAGAAATGATGGATTTATTTTATCGTCTCAAAGAAGAGAGAAATCTTACAATTATCCTGGTCACTCATAGTATGGAAGATGCTGCAAAATATGCTGATGAAATGATAGTCATGCATAAAGGCACGATTGCTATGCGAGGTACCCCTAGAGAAATCTTTAGCCAAGGTGAAAAGTTAACTTCTTACGGATTGGATTTGCCTGAAACTGTTAAATTTCAACAAAAGCTAAAGGATAAAGGGTTGGCTTTTGAGGAAATCCCACTCACTCTAGATGAGGCTGTTATGCAAATAAAAGCTCTTATGAAAGAGGAGGATCATCTATGATGAATAGTATGATAATCGGGAAATATGTACCAGGTAATTCTCCTGTTCATAGAATGGATCCCAGAGCGAAGTTATTAATGATATTCGCTTTTGTCTTTATCGTTTTTTTAGCTAATAATTTACTCACGTATATTCTTTTAGGTATCTACACATTAATGATCATACTTATGACAAAGTTACCTATTCAATTTTTAATTAGAGGGCTAAGGCCTGTTTTGTGGGTAATTCTCTTTACTTTCCTTTTACATCTATTCGTAACGAAGGAAGGGAATGTATTGCTTGATCTGGGTTTTATGAAAATTTATGAAGAGGGATTGATTCAGGGAATTTATATATCTCTTCGTTTCTTTTATCTTATATTAATTACCACGATCTTAACGCTAACCACAACACCTATTGAAATTACAGATGGGATGGAGAGCCTATTAGGACCTCTGAAAAAAATGAGATTACCTGTACATGAGCTTGCTTTAATGATGTCCATCTCGTTAAGATTTATCCCAACCTTAATGGAAGAAACAGATAAAATCTTAAAAGCACAAATGGCTAGAGGCGTAGACTTCACTGGAGGTCCTATAAAGGATCGATTTAAGGCCATAGTACCATTACTTGTTCCACTCTTTATCAGCGCATTTAAGCGTGCAGAAGAGCTTGCTACAGCTATGGAGGCACGGGGATACAGAGGGGGAGAAGGAAGAACGAAGCTTAGACAATTACACTGGAGCCTTATAGACACAGTATTCCTTATTTTATTAGTCGTATTAGGGCTGGCTTTACTATATTTGCGTACGTAGGAGTAAAAGAATGAGGGTTAAATGTATTGTTTCTTATGATGGCACACACTTTAGCGGCTATCAAGTTCAACCGAATAAAAGGACAGTACAAAGTGAAATAGAGGCTGTTCTAACGAAGCTTCATAAAGGCCAATCAGTGAAAGTACATGCTTCCGGTAGAACAGATGCAAATGTACATGCACTAGGACAGGTTATTCACTTTGACACAACATTAACAATTCCTCCTGAAAAGTGGCCATATGCCATGAATAGTCTATTACCAAATGATATTGTCATTTTAGAAGCTGAGTATGTTGCAGATCACTTTCATTCGCGATTTAATGCTAGAAAAAAGGAATATCGTTATAAAATCTCAACACAAAACATACCCAATGTATTTAAAAGAGATTATACCTACCATTTTCCTTATCCTTTAGATGTAGAATCAATGAAAAAGGCTTGTCATCACCTCTGTGGTACACATGATTTTACTAGTTTTTGTGTTGCGAAAACCGAAGTAGAGGACAAAGTTAGAACGATTTATTCGATAGATTTAATTGAAGAGGAAACAGACATTACTTTTTGTTTTACAGGAAATGGTTTCCTCTATAATATGGTCCGAATATTAACGGGAACATTATTAGAAGTAGGCCAAGGAAAAAAAACACCTGATCAAATCCCTTTTATACTTGAAGGGAAGGATCGATCCCTAAGTGGTAAAACAGTACCGGGTCATGGGTTATATTTATGGAAAGTTTATTATGACAACTAAACCAGGTGTAACATTCCCTTGACATTAGGTTCTATACAGTATATCATATCTAATGGTATGTATTTCAACCCCACGAATAAGCCCCGGAAACTTATCGTGTTATGAAATAGAATAGGAACCATCTTTATTTTAATCATTAGGAGGAAAACACATATGCGTACAACGTTTATGGCAAACGCTGCAAATATCGAACGTAAATGGTACGTAGTAGATGCTGAAGGCAAAACTTTAGGTCGCCTTTCAAGTGAAGTTGCATCTATTCTACGTGGTAAGCACAAACCAACTTACACACCACACGTTGACACTGGAGATCATGTAATTCTAATCAACGCTGAGAAAATCGAATTAACTGGTAAAAAATTAACTGATAAAATTTATTACCGTCATAGCCAGTTCCCTGGCGGATTAAAATCAAGAACTGCATTAGAAATGCGCACGAACTATCCTGAGAAAATGCTTGAATTAGCAATCAAAGGTATGCTTCCAAAAGGTTCTTTAGGTCGTCAAATGGCTAAAAAATTACATGTTTATGCTGGTAGTGAACATCCACACCAAGCACAACAACCAGAAGTTTACGAACTTCGCGGATAATTATAAGAGGAGGTTATTAATTTGGCACAGGTTCAATATTACGGTACAGGCCGTCGTAAAAGCTCAGTAGCACGTGTACGTTTAGTACCAGGCGAAGGTCGTATTGTTGTAAATAGTCGTGATATTAAAGATTATATCCCATCAGCAGCATTAATCGAAGATATTAAACAACCATTAAACTTAACTGAAAATGCAGGTAGCTATGATGTACTTGTAAATGTTTCAGGTGGTGGATATGCAGGTCAAGCAGGCGCTATCCGTCATGGTATCTCTCGTGCTTTATTAGAAGCAGATCCAGAATACCGTGCATCACTTAAGCGCGCTGGTCTATTAACTCGTGACTCTCGTATGAAAGAACGTAAGAAATACGGACTTAAAGGCGCTCGTCGTGCACCTCAGTTCTCAAAACGTTAATTTTACGTTTCAAAGGCTCTCAAGCTATATGCTTGGGAGCTTTTTTTATTAATAAATTTCTCCATTAGTTAATCTTACAGTAACTTCATAGCGCTACAATTATTGAACTATGTACACGACTTTTGTCTTTAAGCAAGAAATCTATAAGAAACAAACCTCCAAAATTATTCTTCATTATCTGTTTTAAAAACAAAATAGGCTAATAGTTAGTTTACTTTAATGGGTGACATTCATACTTTAAATTAGTCAAGACCCTAGAAATTGAAACTGGAGGCTTTTAATAAGAATGAGTAAAACGTTTATTTCCCTAAAAGATTATAAAAAGATATTGAATCTAATTGAAACGGAAAAGGCTATAAAAAAGTTAAAAGATCATTTTGAAATGTATTTATCAGAATCACTAAATTTAATTAAGATTTCAGCTCCGCTAATGGTAAGAGAAGGCCGAGGAATAAATGATAATTTAAATGGCGTAGAGAGGATTGTCTCTTTCGATGCAGCTGATTTTGGAAAAAGTAGAATAGAAATTGTCCAATCATTGGCCAAGTGGAAAAGAGTTGCGATTGGACGTTATGGCTTCAAGATAGGTGAGGGTCTATATACAAATATGAATGCAATAAGAAGAGATGAACGGTTGGATCATCTTCATTCTTTGTACGTAGACCAATGGGATTGGGAAAAGGCGATTAGCCAGGAGGAACGAAATGAGGGAATGTTAAAACAAGAAGTAAACAAAATTTACGGTGTCATAAAACAAACAGAACTTTATATGTATGAACAATATTCGGAACTTCAACCAACGCTTCCTAAAGAAATTGTATTTATTACTACACAGGAGCTCGAACAACATTACCCTCATTTATCACCAAAGGAAAGAGAAAATGAAATTGCTAAAGAACAAGGTGCTGTATTTATTATGGAAATTGGAGGTACTCTGCCATCCGGTGAAAAGCATGATGGACGATCTCCAGATTATGACGACTGGACATTAAATGGGGATATCATCCTTTGGAATCCTATATTAAATAGCGCATTTGAGGTATCATCCATGGGGATTAGAGTTGATCGAAAAGCACTTTTGAGACAATTAAGAGCTTCAAATTGTGAAGAACGTAAAGCACTTGAATACCACCAAGCGATTCTGAATGGAAAACTTCCTTTTACTATTGGTGGAGGAATCGGACAGTCACGGTTGTGTATGTTCCTTTTAAAAAAGGCACATATTGGGGAGGTTCAAGCTTCAGTATGGAGTGAAGAAATAATCAAAGAATGTATAGAAAGAAATATTTCCTTGCTATGAAAAAATGTTGATATTTTAGTATAAAAAAAGACATCAAGAGATGTCCCTTTAATTTTTTCTACCACTATTTGCTTCATTATACGGTTCTTCTGTTTCTTTGCTTTTTTCATCGTGAGTTGGATGTGCCCCAGGATCCTGTCTAGGTAAGTCTTCATGGAAATTGCGATCTTCATACACAAAATTGCTATAGAATTGTTGTCCGTGTTTCCATGGAGTGTCCTTATTCTTTACAGGTTCTGTTTTTCCTTCAGGTGATCCGAAAGGACCTTCCGGATACTCCTCTGCAGTTAAAAAGGTTCTTTGGGTCTCAACATTTGAAAAATCAGTATAAAATTCATCTTCGTTTCTCAAGATTAATTACTCCTTTTAAAGTAGTGTGTCATCTTCATAATTTGACCAATTCTATAGTGAACGCAAAGCTTCATCCAATCCTTTATACCCATTCACATCTTTTGAGTTAGGCTCATCTGTTTCAACTGTCCATTCATTATTAGCAGCTGACAGCTGACCACTTTCATTTTTTAAGTATGGGGTATGTACCATAAAGGTTTTTCCATCTTTTCTTATTGTATATCCCATATGGTATTGATCCTTTTGTCCTTGTTCTTCAAAAACACCGATATCTTCAATATCATATTTACTTATTAATGGTTGAAAAGCCTTTTGAAGATCATTTATTACTTCATCACGATTACTAAATTTCATTTTTTATAACGTCCTTTCCAATTGTTTTTTCTTAATATGCCTATCAAGCTGTTTTTTCATCATAAAAAGAAAGAAAAAGCATCTTGTTAAGAATTTCTTTCCCATTTATAAATGATAGATGAAAATACGTTTTTATTCTGATTAAATTGTCTTATTCGATGACCGTTTGCACCAGATGGGTGTGGAAATTCGAACAGATATACATGCTTGGTAAGGATTCCGCTTTTGAGAATATGTTGTAAAATCTCTTCAACCATTCTTCCTAAAGGGATAACCAGAGCACTATTTTTTATTTGATTTAACTCATCTACAAACTCCCCATAGGCATATGTTGTTAAAAGTGGAGACTGCTTTACTTTGGGCTTATGTCCTGTATAGTTTTTATTTTGAAAAAACACAGGGTATTTTATAACAGATGTTGTATGGATAAGATCTCTATTTACATCAAACAAAGAAGCGGCGTCTGGTATATGAAGTACTTGAGAAATATTAATTTGGTCAAGCATATCAACCAAGTTTTTCCTCATTGTTCCTGAAAAACTCGAGGCTCTTTTTGTTTGTTCTAAGATGTAATCGAGTGGAAGATTTTGTTTTAAAGCTAAGTATTGTTTTATTTGTTCAAAGGCTACCTTCATTTGGTGCCAGCCTGGAGTAATTCCAACTATGATGAGTTTTGCTTGATCATTTACATATTCATTATGCGGTGAGTAATACATGGATAATGCATTTTCACTTGCAATTAAAAATGTATCTGTTAATAAATCCTGTTTTGTCAATGGTTTTGTAATATCAAGTAATTGTATAGCGGGTAAAAAAGTTTGAAGTTTTGCTTCTTTCATCAATTTCCGCTCCTAATATAAATAATGTGTGTTTAATTTTTATTCTAAAGGTGTTTTTTATTACACCTCATTTTTTTGGAAAGTGATTTTTAATTTAACCAATAACGTTTAATAACGTTCATTTCTTGGGAAATATTTTTATTTCTCAACTAGACCAATTCTTCTTATCTAGATGAAATTGGAAGACATTTAACGAATGATAAAAAAGGACTGATAAACAATAGATAGAAAGGGAGGTATAGACATTGACTGAGATCATTTCTTTAAAGCAAAAGAGACACCAAAAGGAATTAAAATATGAAAGAAAAATGCTCAAAGAATTAAATTTAACAGAGATTAAGGCCAAAATAGATCATTGTTTTAGAAGCTTTGAAGGGAAATTCAAAAAGACGATCATTGAAGACGGGTGTATTGACTTTGCAATAGAGGCATTTTTGCTAGGAGCAAAATATAGTCGCTTTGGTTATTATGGAGAATCGATGCAGTCTGCAAATAAACGTTGTCAGTTTGAAGAAAAAAGGTTAATTGATGATTTCTTTGACTATTTAATGAATTGGGGAAAAATAAAAGAAGGCGAATTGTCTATTGAAGAACTTTTTTTAGCGTGTGAGTATTTTATCCATTCGTGGTGGGAACAGGGCTATACAAAGGGTGAAAAACGATATAAATTGAGACTACATTAATAGTAATGAAAACCCACGGAACTTTATCATATTCCTTCCGGTTGTCCCATATATTTAACCTGAGGACGAGCAGGAGGGAATGAGATGAAGAAAAAAATAAAATGGGTGGCTTTTATAAGTGGCTTTATTGTGTTATTAATTTTATTTCAATGGCAATTTACGAACAATAATTCATGGGATTCTTGGAACTTACCACTTACAGGAAAAGTTATATATATCGATCCAGGTCATGGTGGCCCGGATGGTGGGGCTGTTGGTAATAATTCTTTAGAAAAGGATATCTCATTAAGTATTTCGTTAATCATAAGAGATTATCTTCAAGAGCAAGGGGCACTTGTATTACTAACTCGAGAAGAGGATGTAGATCTTGCAGATGAGGATACAAAAGGATATAGCAGACGAAAAGGAGAAGATTTAAAAAAACGGGTAAATATCATTAATGAGTCTGAGGCTGATTTATTTTTAAGTATCCACCTTAATGCTATTCCCTCAGCAAGATGGAGTGGGGCACAAACGTTCTATAGCGGGAGATATATTGAAAATGAACATGTTGCAAAATTTATTCAAGATGAGCTAAGAAGAAATCTCGAGAATACAACTAGAGTTGCAAAACCTATAGATGGTGTTTACCTGCTTAAAAATGTTGAAAAGCCGGGCGCTTTAGTTGAAGTTGGCTTTTTGTCTAATCCAAATGAGGAAGAGCTGCTTTCTACAAAGGTATATCAAGAGAAGGTTGCTGCATCCATCTATAATGGAGTTTTAAGATATTTTTCAAATGAGAAAAATCCACCCGAGTGAAGCAATCACTGATATTCTGTCTTTAAATTAATATATGGTATACTAATGAAAACGACTTCATGATAAGGGTGGAATAGTATGCTAAAAGAAGAAGCACTGCGCACAGTAATTGGACAACTCAAAGATCCTTTCTTACATATATCATTAGAAGAGTTAAAAGCCATAGAAGAAATTAAAATTAAGCAAGAGAAAAAACACGTTAGTTTAAGAATAAGTATCTCAAAAATAAACACTCCAGAGCAACTACAGTTACAACAGCATATCGTTGCATTAGTAAAAGAAGAAGGTGCTGAATCAGTAGGTCTTCGCTTTCAGGAGCTGCCTCAGGAGACAATTGCATCCTATTATGATACAAACGAAGATAAATCAAATTCTTTATTATCACCCGGGAACAAAACAACGTTTATTGCAATTGCCAGTGGAAAAGGTGGCGTTGGTAAATCAACAGTATCAGTAAATTTAGCTGTAGCTTTAGCACGCCTAGGTAAAAAAGTTGGTCTGATTGATGCAGATATTTACGGATTTAGTGTTCCTGATATGATGGGGATCACGAAACGTCCGGAAGTTATAGGAGAAAAAATCATTCCAGTTGAACGTTTTGGCGTCAAAGTTATATCAATGGGGTTCTTTGTTGAAGATAATGCCCCAGTCATTTGGAGAGGTCCAATGTTGGGGAAGATGTTAAATAACTTCTTTTCCGAAGTTGAATGGGGAGATCTTGACTATCTTCTTTTAGATTTACCTCCGGGAACTGGTGATGTTGCTTTAGATGTGCACTCTATGCTGCCTGCTTGTAAAGAGATTATTGTCTCCACACCACATCCAACTGCTGCTTTTGTAGCGGCTAGAGCTGGGGCTATGGCGCTTCAAACAGACCATGAAATCATTGGAGTTGTAGAAAACATGGCCTATTTTGAAAGTGCAAAAACCGGGGAGAAGGAATATGTATTTGGCCGAGGCGGAGGAGAAAAGCTAGCTGAAGAACTAAGAGTACCTTTACTAGGAAAAATCCCTTTACAACAGCCTGATTGGAATGATGATGATTTCGCACCTTCTGTATATGCTGCAGATCATCCGATTGGAAAAATATATTCAGATATCGGACAGGAATTCACAAAGATAGTACCTGTCAAAGCATAAAAAGCGCCCAAGGCGCTTTTTATATTTTTGCAAGGATGTAGGTGTTAACTTCCCCCACCTGCACCCTGTTCTTGACCGCCGCCACTGCCTTGATCTTTTTCTTGGCCTTGTTGGCTGCCACCTGATTGTTGCCCAGCTTCTTCAGCTGCTTTTAAAAGAGTCTCCTGAATTTTCACTTTGTAAAGTGGACTTGATAATGTCTCCATTACAATGTCTTGTAAATGTTTTCTGAATTCCTGGCTTTTTGCTGCCTCGAGCATACTCTTTTCCATTTCAGGATCTTTCAACACATCTACTAGCATCTTTTGATACTCAGGATCAGTCATTAATCCTTTAATTACTTTTTCATGTTCATCTTTAATGCTTGTTGCGAAGCTTTCGACAAACTTAGGATCCTCAAAAACCTTTTTCCAAAATTCTGCACCCTTGTCTGATGTCATCGTTGTTTCAATTGTTTCTTTGACGACATTTTGATCCATGATTAGGACTTGCTTCATTTCTTCGTCTTTCATTACTTCCTGTAATGCTTTTTTACCATCATCTGTTTTGAGAATATCGACAACCATTTTCTTTGTTTCTTCATAGTCCATTTGTGTTCCGGATTCTTCCCTTGGAGCACAGGCGGATAATGCCAAAATACAAACAATGAGAGTCATGAGGAGCAAGTATCTCTTCATGGTAATCCTAGCTCCTTTCAATATTTACTTACTAGTTATATTTTGATTTAGAAAAGAGAATTTATACGAGGGAAATAGCATTCATATGGCTTTTTTTTAAAAGGATTGGTAAAATCAAAAAGGAGTAATGTGATGGAGGATGTAAACGTGAACAGTAGAAATTGGGTACGGTTGTTTTTAAGCACGCTGCTTGTTGGAGGATTAACAACAGGTGTAATTGGATTTCTTCTTAAGTGGGCAGAATATAAGGATTTATTTTTGAACTTTGATATCATTGAGATACTCTCAGTTTTATTTTGGTTATTTGGTGTAGGACTTATATTTAGTGTCATCAGTCAGATGGGTTTTTTTGCTTACTTAACAGTTCATCGATTTGGACTTGGGATATTTAAGTCAGCTTCGCTTTGGAATTTTGCTCAAATCATCCTTATCCTCTTTGTCCTATTTGATTTGGCCTATTTCCGTTTTCAATTATTCGCTAATGAAGGAGACACCTATATTTCGTACATATTTTTGGCCATTTATGTGCTTATATTTGGATTGATTGTTGCGTTCTTTAAAAGAAAAGATACAAATAAGGGGGCATTTGTTCCAGCCTTATTCTTTATGATTGTTGTCACTGTTATTGAGTGGTTCCCTGCTCTGCGTGTAAATCAAGAGGACTGGTTATTGTTAATGCTGATTCCTTTGCAAGTATGTAACGCATATCAATTAATCATGTTGCCTAGATTCACCCAAACAAAAAAGAGTCAGCGCTAAGCTGCTCTTTTTTTACAGGTAAGGAAGTTTAACTTTTATGAGTTAGTTCCATATAGCATCGGCTGTCTATTGCTATCTGGCATATGCTATTTTATTTCACTTCAGAAGACTTTGTTTCAGCATTTGCAATAAGTTCATCGACTGTCACATTTTGAAGCCCTTTACTTCTAATTTCTTTAATAATTGTTGGTAATGCTTGAGCTGTTTGTTTTGCGGAGTCTGATGCATGTAGAAGAACGATGTCTCCACCTTTAATAGTAGATGTCGTATTTTTTATTATTTCTTCTACACCGGGATTTTGCCAATCGTCAGAGTCTACGCTGTAATGAACAACAGTCAACCCCTGTTGATCTGCAATTTTAAGTACATCTTTATTAAATCCTCCACTAGGTGGTCGGAGTAAAGTGATGTCCTTCATTCCTAACTGTGTAAAAACCTCCTTAGCCAGTGCAAGGTCTTTTCTAACTTCGTTCGGTTCTAAATCCCGATAATCTTCATAATTGTATCCCATGCTTCCAATTTGGTGACCATCTTCTTGGATCCGTTTTACAACATCTGGATGTCTTTCAGCCCAAGAAGCAGATAAAAAGAATGTAGCATTATTTATGTTCTGCTTTTTTAATGTGTCCAAAACAGTTGCTGCTTTTGCATCTCCCCAACTAATATCAAAAGTTAAAGCAATTTCTTTGTTCTTTGTTTCACCTCTATAAACTGCTTTTGGGCCTTCAGATGTTGAAAACACAGGATAGTTCAAAGTGTTCTCTACAAATAGGATACCTGCTGTAAAAAAAGCAGCTAGCATAATGAGTGCAAGTTGTTTAATTTTCTTCATATGAATGACATGAAATTGATTCATTACGATCCCCCTTAAAACAGCATACTCTTGAGACAAGTCTATGCTTGGACTTCAATTAAAATGATTAAAAATCCAAATAAATAGAAAGAATGTAAGGGGAGGTTTACAAAATGATTTATTACCTGTTGCATGAAAAAGAGAGAATTGAACTTGAAAGCATAATTAGTCGTGAGATTAAGGAAGTTCACCAACTTATAGGAACTATTGATAGTTCCGATTGGGTAAAAAGAAGAGCTCTTCAAGAAAGAATAAATGTTTTATTTAGTATCAAAAAAAAATTTGAAAATTAGGTTGACCTTAGAAATTAAAGGTGTTATATTAATAAACGTCGCTGTGGAGCGACTAGAGAAACTTCTTTAAAAAATAATAAAAAAAGAAGTTGACACGTGAATCACCAAGTGTTATATTAGTAAGGTCGCTTCTGAGAGAGCGACAAACAAAATGATCTTTGAAAACTAAACAAAACCAAGCGTGCCAACGTTAATTTCGATTAACAAAAACGTACTATATAGTACAAATTTTTATGAGCTATATCAAACACTTTATTGGAGAGTTTGATCC
>Ga0182742_1000719_pt1 | contig 48494 bp, 45 predicted proteins | sample eDN5th37CBELigMG_FD_128880 | JGI IMG/M metagenome (GOLD analysis project Ga0182742, IMG submission 128880) | Enriched Miracle-Growth compost microbial communities from Emeryville, California, USA - eDNA 5th pass 37_C BE-Lig MG (version 2)... ...
CCAATGCCTCGTGCAGGAACTGCCGGCGATCGAAGGCCTCGCGCGCGTCGACGTGGTGTGCGCCGACAAGACCGGCACGCTCACCGAGAACGGCATGCGCCTGTCCGACCTCGAAGCCGTCGACGGCAGCGACCTCGACGAGGCCCGCGCCGCCCTGGCCGCGCTCGCGGCCGACGACCCGCGCCCCAACGCCAGCGTCCTCGCGATCGCCGAGGCGTTCCCCACCGCCCCCGGCTGGGGCGAGCCGACGGCCGTCGCGCCGTTCTCGTCGGCGAAGAAGTGGAGCGGTCAGTCGTACGGCATCCACGGCAATTGGCTCCTCGGCGCACCCGACGTGCTGCTCGACCCCGGCACCGACGCGGCGCGACGCGCCGAGGAACTCGGCTCGAACGGACTGCGGGTGCTGCTGCTCGCGCGCAGCGACCGTCCGGTCGACGACGAACTTGCTCCCGGCACGGTCACGCCGGCGGCGCTCGTCGTCCTCGAACAGCGGGTACGCCCGGACGCGAAGCCGACCCTCGAGTACTTCGCCGGCCAGCAGGTCGACGTCAAGGTCATCTCCGGCGACAACGCGATCGCCGTCGGTGCGGTCGCCTCGTCGCTCGGCCTGCCGGGCAGCGCGTCCCCCATCGACGCGCGTTCCCTGCCGGAGGGCGGGAACGAACTCGCCGACGTCGTCGAGGGCTCGACGACCTTCGGCCGGGTCCGTCCCGACCAGAAGCGCGCGATGGTCGGAGCGCTGCAGTCGCGCGGCCACACCGTCGCGATGACCGGCGACGGCGTCAACGACGTGCTCGCCCTCAAGGACGCCGACATCGGAGTCGCGATGGGATCGGGCAGCCCCGCCACCCGTGCGGTCGCGCAGATCGTCCTTCTCGACAACAAGTTCGCGACGCTGCCCTACGTGGTGGCCGAGGGTCGTCGGGTCATCGGCAACATCGAACGCGTCTCCAACCTGTTCCTCACCAAGACGGTGTACTCGGTGCTCCTCGCCTTCCTGGTGGGCGTGTCGGGTGTGCTGTCGCAGGTATTCGACTTCGAGCCGTTGCCGTACCCGTTCCTGCCGCGCCACGTGACGATCGCGGCGTGGTTCACCATCGGCATCCCCGCCTTCCTGCTGTCGCTGGCACCGAACAACGAGCGGGCACGCTCGGGCTTCGTCTCCCGCGTGATGCGACTGGCGATCCCCTCGGGCGTCGTGGTCGGTGTGGCGACCTTCGTCTGTTACGTGCTCGTCTACGGCGGTCCGGAGCAGACCGAGCAGCAGAAGATCCAGGCCGGTACCTCGGCCCTGATCACCCTGCTGATCATCGCGCTGTGGGTGCTCGCGGTGGTCGCCCGCCCGTACCAGTGGTGGAAGATCGTGCTGCTCGCCGGTTCGGTGCTCGGCTACGTGATCCTGTTCTCCGTACCGTTCACCCGCGAGTTCTTCGCGCTCGACCCGTCGAACGTCGGGTACACGACGATCGCGGTGACGTGCGGGCTGATCGGAGTCGTCCTCGTCGAGGCCCTGTGGTGGGTGTCGGGGCGTCTGCACGGGGAACGCCGGCGCCTGTTCGCTGCCCACGACGATCTGCTGCCGGGCGTACACTGACCCGCAGCGCACGGATGGGTGCGCCCGAACCTCACGGCGATCCGACGAGGGAAGGACCGAACGATGGGTTTCATGGATTCGGTGAAGGGCCTTGTGAACAAGGGCAAGGACTACGCCGCGAAGAATCCCGACAAGGCCGACCAGTTCATCGAGAAGGCCGGCGACCAGGTGGACGGACGTACCGGCGGGAAGTACGCCCAGCACGTCGACAAGGCGCAGGACGCCGCTCGTCAGCATCTGGGTACCACCGACAATCCCGCACCGGGCACGCAGCCCGAACCCGGCGGTGAGCCGGGCCCCGAGGGCGGTCCGGGCCCCGAAGCACAGCCGGGTCCGCGTCAACCCTGATCACGGCAGATACGGAAGTACCGTGTCGCCGAAGGTGTCGATGAACGGGCGCTGATCCGGCCCCACATGGTGCAGGTAGATCTCGTCGAAACCGAGTTCGGCGAATTCGCACAGGCGGTCGACGTGTTCGGCGGGATCGTCGGACACGATCACTGCGCCCTCGAGGTCGCCGTCGTCGAGTTCGGCGGCGTGGGACTCGAATTCCTCGGCTGTGGCAAGCTCTGCCATGAGTTCCGGCGGTAGGGCGTTCGTCGCCCACTGTTCCCGTGCGATCTCCCGAGCACGCTCCCGGGTGGGAGCCCAACTCAGATGGACCTGCAGCACGGTCCGTCCACGTCCGCCTCCGTCGTGGTAGGCGCCGAGGATCCGGCGCAGGTCGTCGAGCGGGGCGTTGACGGTGACGAGACCGTCGACCCGGTCGGCGAAACGACCGGCCGTTTCGGGAGTCAATGCAGGAAGCAGGATTTCGGGAGGGATCTCCGGCCGGTCCCAGACCCGTCCGCGGTCGACCCTCACCGCGCCGTCGTGGTCGACGACCTCGCCCGCGTGCAGGCGTCGCACGATGTCGAGGTTCTCGCCGAGGAGTTGCTGCCGTTCCTCCTTGGGTGGCCAGGAGACTCCGGACATCCGTTCGTTGCAGTGCTCGCCGCTGCCGAGTGCGAACCAGAAGCGGTGCGGGAACATCGATGCCAGAGTGGCGGTGGCCTGGGCGGTGACGACGGGGTGGTAGCGGAAGCCGGTCGCGGTGACGACACCGACCCGTAGGTCGGTGGTGGCCAGGGCCGCTCCGAGCCACGACCACGCGAACCCCGAGTGTCCCTGGCGGTGCGACCACGGCTCGATGTGGTCCGAGCACATGGCCGCCCCGAAGCCGGCCGCTTCCGCGAGCCGGACGTCCTCGAGCAGGCGGGATGGGGACGCCTGTTCGTGTGAGGCGTGAAAACCTATCAGCGTCATACCTGTCCGCTCCTCCGGTCGATCGGCGATCAGTACTTCTCGATGAGTGTGAGTGCAGCCGTCATGAGCGCGAGGTGGCCCAGTCCCTGGGGGAGATTGCCGAGGAAGGTACCGTCCTCGGCGATCATCTCCGAGTACAGGCCCACGTCGTTGGCGAGCGGTACGAGTTCGCCCATCAGTTCGGTGGCTTCGTCGGTCCGTCCCGTCTCGGCCAGTGCGGCGACCATCCAGTACGCGCAGGCGACGAACGTCCCTTCCTCCTTGTCGGCACCGCTGTACCGGTAGAGCAGCGGTCCGCGGCCGAGTTCCCGTCGCAGGGCATCGCAGGTGGCCTGCATGCGCGGACCCCGGTCGTACCCGCCGACGGCTCCGAGCAGGACGGACGCGTCCAGGCGATCGGTGCCGGGATAGGCGGTGTAGCAACCCTGTTCGTCCGACCAGCAGTTCTCCTCGATCCAGTCGCGGATGAGATCGCGTTCGCGTCGCCAGCGATCCGCCGTTCCCGGGATCTGCCCGACCTCGGCGAGGTGGACGGCGCGGTCGAGCGCGTGCCAGCAACTCATCTTCGAGTTGGTGTAGTGCTCGCGTTCGAGCAGTTCCCAGATGCCGTGATCGGCCTGCTGCCAGACATCGCAGGTGTGGTCGGCGATGCGGGCGAGCAGACGCGCGGTCGCGATGTCGAGCACGTAACCCTCACTGCTGTAGAGGGTCACGATCTCGAACAGGTCGCCGTAGATCCCGAGCTGCAATTGGCCTGCGGCCCTGTTCCCCTCGACCACCGGGCCGATTCCGCGCCAACCCGGAACGTCCAGTCGCCGTTCGTCGTCGGGCGTTCCGCCGTCGAGCCGGGTGAACACCTCCGCATCGGCGCCCTGATCGCGCACCACGCGGAGCAACCAGCTCATCGCGGCGTGCACCTCCTCGCGATCGCCGAGACGGATCAGCGCGTGCAGGGTGTAGGCGGCGTCGCGCACCCATGCGAAACGGTAGTCCCAGTTCTTCTCGCCGTCCGGGTTCTCCGGAACGGACGTCGTCGCCGCCGCGGCGATCGCGCCCGATCGGTTCTGCAGCAGTTTCAGTGCGAGCGCGCTCCGGATCACCGCGTCGGCCCAGGGGCCGTCGTAGTGCAGGAGCGTCGACCACTGCTTCCATCGGTCGACGGTGCGGTCGATGTTGGCAACGATCGCGTCGGCGTCGGGCAACGGCAGGGGCTCGTTCTCCGTCGACAGCACGGCGATCAGGTGCCGGGACCCGGCCGAGGTGGTGAAACCGCCACCGATCGAGCGGTGCTCGACCACGGGTTCACCCGTGCCGGACGTGCGCACCCCGATGCTCACGGTGCCCACCCGCAGGACAGGGCCGTGCTGGGTCCGGTCGCACCAGGGCTGGTACCGGCCCAGTCCGGTGCCGGGCGCGACCGTCCAGCGCATCGCGACCTCGCCGTCCAGACCTTCGACGCGGCGGGCGAGCTCACCCCAGGGCAACCGCCCGGCGACGCCCGTGTCGATCGAATCGGTCACCCGGACACGGCCCTGTGCCGTGGTGAAGACGGTGCTCAGCACGTTCGTTCCCGGCACGTATGCGCGTTCGACGGTGAACTCGTCGACCGGCCGCAGTTCGACGGAACCGCCCGCCGGTGCATCGAGCAGTCGCGCGAAGACGGGGTGCGAGTCGAGGTGCGGTACCGGATACCAGTCCACCGACCCGTCCTCGGCGACGAGGGCGACGGTGTCGCCGTCGCCCAGTGCGGCATAGGAGCGCAGGTCCGCGTAGCCGTCGTCGTCGCGGGCTGGGATCACACGCACTCCTCGCTGGGCCGGGTACACGGCGGTCGATCGGTTGCATACCCGTGCCGGGTCGGAGCAAACGACCTGCCGGTCCCGTTGTGGGATCGGGTATGCGGGCCGGTCGTGGGAACAGGCGGAGCGAACGGAGTCCGGCAGGCCGGCCGAAGATGATGACGTGGCCACCACGTACTCGAGATTCGTTGCGACGCAGCATATTATTCGCATGAGCTCGACATTGTGCAGGTCGAGGCGGGCAACTATCGTGCGCCGCATACCTGGTGCAGACATCACTCGTCGGTACGACGACGAAGGGATCGGACGATGACCGCAGCGGCCTATGCCGAGTTCCTGCCCGAGAATTACCGATCGGCTCGGCGGGAACCGGAGTCTACGTGGTGGGAGTGGCGTGGTCGCCGCGTCCACATCGCCCGCGACCGCCGTCCCGATGCTCCGGTGCGCGTGATGGGAATCCACGGCGCGGGCGGCCATTCCGCGGCGCTCTGGTCGTTCGCTTGCCTGGCTGCGGACGACGACGTGGACATCCTCTTCCCGGACATGCCCGTCTACGGCCGCACCGTCGAACCCCATCCCTCGCAGGTCCGCTACTGCGATTGGATCGACCTGCTCTGCGACCTCGTTGCCGCCGAACGCGCCGACGATCCCCGGCCGCTGGTCCTCTTCGGCGCGAGTATGGGCGGGATGATGGCCTACGAGGTCGCGGCCCGCACCGGACAGGTGGCCGCGGTGGTCGCGACCTGCCTCCTCGACCCCGGCGACCCCCAGGGGCGGGTAGCCGCAGCCCGATGGGGCTTCGCCGGAAAGGTGGCACCGTCGCTTCTGCCGCCCGTGGCCCGGGTGGCAGGTGATCTCCGACTGCCGATCAGATGGCTCGTGCGGATGAACCGGATGAGCAACGACCCCGACCTCACGCGCATGTGCGAGTCGGACCCGCTCGGGGGAGGAGTCCGGATCCCGCTGGGATTTCTGGCCGACTGGTTCACCTACCCGCATGCCGCGCCCGAGGACTTCACCGCAGCCCCGGTCACGCTCGTGCACCCGGCCGCCGACCGCTGGACCCCACCGGAGCCCAGCCTGCGGTTCCTCGACCGCATCTCCGCGCCGACGCAGGCCGTCCTGCTCGAGAACTGCGGGCACTGGCCGATCGAGGAGCCCGGACTCACCCGGCTGATCGCCACGACGCGTGCCGTCATCACCGGGGTGGCCGCACAAGGGTGATCACGGATCCGGCACCCGACTGCGGGTTCGCTTCGGCCGGCCGCCGGCTGTGTCACCATCACACCGTGAACCGGACGCCTGGCACGGTGCCGTCGCGATGAACGGCGCGTGGATCCTGCTGGTCGTCATCGCCGGGATCGCGGTGACCGCCGTCGCGTCGCGCCGCGACCTGCAGGCCCCGCTCGTGCTCGTCACCGTCGGAGCGCTGGTGTCGTTCGTGCCGGGCCTGCCGAGGCTCGAACTGGATCCGGAGATCATCCTCGGGGTCGTCCTGCCGCCGCTGCTGTATTCGTCGGCCCTGCGGTTCTCGGTTCCCACCTTCCGGCAGTACCTGCCGTCGATCCTGCGGCTCGGCATCTACGCCGTGCTCGTCACGGCGTTCGTCGTGGCGTGGACGGCATCCGCGATGATGGCGGCGCTGACCTTCGGTGCGGCGCTCGCTCTCGGCGCCGTCGTCGCACCGACCGATGCGGTCAGTGCCGTCACCGTGGGCCAGCGACTCGGACTGCCGAAACGGGTCATCGCGGTGCTGACCGGGGAAGGGCTGGTCAACGACGCCACCGCACTGACCCTGTTCACCGTGGCGATCTCGGCCGTCACGGGCACACACATCCTCGCCGATTCGCCGTTCCTGTTCTTCGTCTACGAGGTCGCGGGTGGCATCGCCGTCGGTCTGGTGCTCGCGTACGCCGTCCACCTGATCCGTGCCCGGATGTACGACTCGCCGCTCGAGACCGTGCTCGGGCTGGTGCTGCCGTTCGCGGCCTATCTCGCCGCCGAGGAGATCCACGCCTCGGGAGTGCTCGCCGTCGTCGCCGCCGGACTGTTCATCGGGCACCGGGCCACCGAGGTCTCGGTGAGCACGCGACTGCAGGAACGCGCGGTGTGGAAGAGCGTCGACGTGGTGCTCGAGACGTTCGTCTTCGCCTACATGGGCCTGCAACTGCGGTTCGTCCTCGACGAGGTCCGTGACAGCGGCACCGATCTGCGCCTCGCGTTGCTCGGTGCGGTGGTGATCCTGCTCGTCGTCATGATCGTGAGGCCCGCGTGGGGTCTGCTGCACTGGGGGCGGCGCGCGCTCGTGCGACGCGCCGGATCCGAACGCCTCGGCCGCGACCAGCTGAACTTCCGGGAACACGTCGTGGTGTCGTGGGCGGGTATGCGCGGGGTCGTCACCCTCGCCGCGGCCGGTGGGGTGCCGGTGGCGATCGCGTCGGGTGCTCCTTTCCCCGGACGCGAGATGATCCAGATCTCCGCGCTGGTCGTCGCCATCGGCACCCTCCTCATCCAGGGTGCGACGATGCCGTGGCTCATCCGCCGACTCGACGTCACCGACCCCTACGAGCGGCTGCGGACCGAGGAACAGATGGCGGTGGCCCGCAGGATCTCGGCCGAGTCGAGCGATCGGGTGCTCACCGAACTCGCCACGCATCCACCCGAGGGCGTGGACCCGGAGATCTACGACAAACTTCTGGCCAAGGCGCGCAAGTCGCTCCGGTCCCGGCAGGAGGCGGAGACCGTCGAGGACACGGCGGAGGACGCCGGAACGCGACTGGCCGCGCTGTTCGACGACATCCGGCGGGCGTCCCTGCAGGCGCGACGCCAGGCCCTCATCGACGCCCGCGACCGCGGTGAACTCGACGACGAGATCCTCCGCGACGTGCTCGAGAGCCTGGACATCGACGAAGCAGCGGTGGAGGAGCGCATCCGCCGCCGGCGTCGGGACGACGGTGCCCGAGGTCGGGACGACGATGTGCAACGGTAGGGACGACAGGGCGCAACGGTAGAATTTCCGCAAGTGAACACCCCGCACGGCCCGGAACAGGTGCCGCACGATCCCCGCACCGAAGTCTCCGTCCGATTCGCTCTCCGGTCGCCTGCTCGTCTGAAGACCGAACTCCTGGCCGGCCTGGTCGTGGCGCTCGCCCTGATCCCGGAGGCCATCGCCTTCTCCGTGATCGCCGGTGTCGACCCCCGGGTCGGGCTGTTCGCCTCGGTGACCATGGCGATCACCATCGCGATCGTCGGGGGACGGCCCGCGATGATCTCGGCGGCGACCGCGGCGGTGGCGCTCGTGATCGCCCCGGTGTCCGAGCAGTACGGGGTGGACCACCTCATCGCGACGGTGATCCTCGGGGGCATCTTCCAGGTGCTGCTCAGCTTCCTCGGCGTCGCCAAACTCATGCGGTTCGTGCCGCGCAGCGTCATGGTCGGCTTCGTCAATTCGCTCGCGATCCTCGTCTTCGTCGCCCAGATCCCGCACCTCGTGGACGTGCCGTGGATGGTCTATCCGCTGGTGGCAGCAGGTCTGCTGGTGCTCGTGTTCCTCCCGAGGATCACCGAGGCCGTGCCGGCTCCGCTCGTCACGATCGTGCTCCTCACCGTCGTGACGGTGGCCTTCTCGCTGAACGTGCCCGACGTTGCGGACCAGGGTGAACTGCCCGAGAGCCTGCCCTCGCTCTTCGTCCCGGACGTGCCGATGACCTTCGAGACCCTCCGGATCCTCGCGCCCTACGCGCTCGCGATGGCCCTCGTCGGCCTCATGGAATCGCTGATGACGGCCAAACTCGTCGACGACATCACCGACACGCGGTCGGACAAGACCCGCGAGGGCTGGGGTCAGGGCATCGCCAACATCGTGACCGGATTCTTCGGTGGCATGGGCGGTTGCGCCGTCGTCGGCCAGACCATGATGAACGTGAAGGTCTCCGGGGCGCGGACCCGTCTGTCCACCCTGGCGGCAGGCGTGTTCCTGCTGATCCTCGTGGTCGCGCTCGGCGACATCGTCGGGCTGGTCCCGATGGCTGCCCTCGTCGCCGTGATGATCATGGTGTCGATCGCGACGATCGACTGGCACAGCGTGCATCCGCGGACGCTGCGGCTGATGCCGCTCAGCGAGACCGTCGTCATGGTCGTCACCGTCGTGGCCACGGTGAGCACCGGCAATCTCGCGATCGGAGTGTCGCTCGGAGTGCTCACGGCGATGGTGCTGTTCGCCCGTCGCGTCGCGCACATGACCACCGTCGAGAAGATCGCCGATGCCGACACCGACGGGGACGGAGGAGTGGACACGCGCACCTATCGGGTGACCGGTGAACTGTTCTGGGCGTCGAGCAACGACCTCGTCCACCAGTTCGACTACATCGGCGACCCGGAGAACGTCGTCATCGACCTCACCGACGCCGACATCTGGGATGCGTCCACCGTCGCCACCTTCGACGCGATCCAGCAGAAGTACGCAGCCAAGGGCAAGACGGTCACCATCGTCGGACTCGACGGTGCGAGCCTCGAACGCCTCCGCAGGCTCTCCGGCCGACTCGGTGGGGAGAACTGACCGCGCATACCGGGAGCGGTGGGTCGATTCGACGTAACGTGAGCGCATGATCGCGATCGAGCTCGCCGCGGTGGTACTGCTCCTGGTGCTGGTCGTGGTCTCGGTGGTGCTGTGGACCCGGCGGGTGGTCACCACACCCGCCGAACGCGCGGTCCACGCGACCCTGCACACGGCGTCCCTCGCGGCGCGCCCCCTGCGCGCCGGGCTCGACGCGTCGTCGGCGAAGGAAGCGGCCCCGCACCTGCGGATGCTGTTGGCCGAAGCACGCGCGGTGGCGCTGCTGGACGAGAACGGTGGCCTGCTCGCCTGGGACGGCCCGTTCGAGGAACTGACGGACGAGATGATCGCCGCCGCGGGCCGGGCCGTCGCAGACAAGCGCCGCGTGCTCGTCGGGCACCACGACCTGCGGCGAGGCCACGGCGACCTAGCGGCCCGCGCACTGATCGCCCAGCCGCTCGTCGTGGAGGACATGGGTGTCGCAGGGGTGCTCGGCGTCGTGACGACCGTCGAACCCGGCCCGGCGCTGCTCGGCGCGATCACCGAGGTGGCGCGGTACGCGTGCAGTCAGATCGAGCTCGCCGAGCTCGATGCCTCCCGTGCCCGGCTCGACCGTGCCGAGGTCCGCGCGCTGCGCGCCCAGATCAGTCCGCACTTCATCTACAACGCGCTCAACACGGTGGCGTCGTTCGTCCGGACCGACCCCGACCGGGCCCGCGAACTGCTGCTGGATTTCGCCGATTTCACCCGCTACTCGTTCCGCGCGGCCGGCGAGTACACCCTGCTCGCCGACGAACTGCGCAACATCGACCGGTACCTGACGCTCGAACGTGCCCGCTTCGGCAATGCCCTCGAGGTGCGCCTGCAGATCGCGCCCGAGGTGCTCAATGTGACGTTGCCCTTCCTCGCTCTGCAACCGCTCGTCGAGAACGCCGTGCGGCACGGGATCGCGGGCAAGGACACCCGCACGGGCACGATCACCATCACCGCGGCCGACGAGGGCACCGACTGCGTCATCAGCGTCGAGGACGACGGCATCGGCATGGACCCGGAACTGCTGCGCTCCGGCACGCTCGACGCGATCGCCGAGAGCGACCACGGCAGCGGAGTCCGCGAGTCCGCGCACGTGGGCCTCGCCAACGTCGACGACCGGTTGCGGGCGGCCTTCGGCAACGACTACGGCCTCGTCATCGAGACCGCGCCGGGGGCAGGCACCCGGGTGAGCATGCGCGTGCCGAAGTTCAGGGCGGGTATCCGGCCGTGAGGAACACCCGGCATGGCACGATGGATTCGCCGTGAACGAGATCACAGACAACCTGACCGTGCTGGCGGTCGACGACGAACCGCCGGCCCTCGACGAGCTGGCCTACCTGCTGCGCGCGCAGGAGGAGATCGGCGTCGTACACACCGCGGGAGACGCGACGACCGCTCTGCGTGTGCTGCGCGACGGAGGCATCGACGCGGTCTTCCTCGACATCAACATGCCCGGGCTCGACGGCCTGGAACTCGCGGGCATCCTGCGCAATTTCGCGGTGTCCCCGGCCGTGGTGTTCGTGACGGCGCACGACGACCGCGCGGTCTCGGCATTCGACCTCGGCGCCGTCGACTACGTCCTCAAGCCGCTGCGGGAGGAACGACTCGCCGAAGCGGTCCGGCGGATCGCCGAACGCAGCCGACCCGCCGCGCAGGCGACATCCGAGACCGGCCAGAGCGACGACGTGATCCCGGTCGAGCTCGGTGGGGTCACCACGCTCGTGCCGCGCTCGTCCGTCCACTGGGTCGAGGCCGAGGGCGACTACGCGCGACTGCACACCGCGACCGGTTCGCACCTGGTGCGTATCCCGATATCGACGCTCGAGAACCGCTGGGCCGACGCCGGCTTCCTGCGGGTGCACCGCTCCTATCTCGTGGCGTTGCCGCTCGTCACCGGTATCCGCAGTGTGGGTTCGGGTCTGGTCGTGTGCCTGCGCGGCGACAGCAACTCCCCGCCCGTCGAACTGCCCGTCAGTCGCCGGCACACGCGGGAACTCAAGGACCGGCTCATCCGCGGTCCGATGCAGTCGTGGACGTCCCGATGAGCACCACCGGCGGCCCACCCCCGCCGCGTCAGAAGGTCGTCCTCGCCGAACGGCGCGGGGCGCGCATGGTCCGCACCCGGGTCGAGGTGCAGCAGCAGACCGAGGTGGGCGACGCGATGGTGCGCGGGCTGGTCCGGGCTCAGCTCGGGCTCGCCCTGCGCGTCGCACTGTTCACGGTGTGTCTGCTGGGCGCCGTTCCGGTGCTGTTCCACCTCGCTCCCGGTCTCGCGGCGGTGACGGTCCTCGGGATCCGCCTGCCGTGGGTGTTGCTCGGTGTGGTCGGTTATCCGATCCTGCTCGGTATCGCGTGGGTGTATCTGCGCCTCGCCGAACGCAACGAGCAGGATTTCACCGACCTCACCGACGATTGACGACCCATGAGCGGATCGATTCCCGTCGTCACCGTCGTCGGTCTCGTCGCCGCGGCGATCGCCACCGTCGCGATCGGTGTGTACGGCGTGCGGATGGCGCGCACCACCTCGGATTTCCTCGTCGCGTCCCGCAGCGTCGGCCCGCGCTGGAACGCTGCGGCCATCTCCGGCGAATATCTCTCGGCGGCATCCTTTCTCGGGGTGGCCGGGCTCGTGGCGAAGTTCGGTGCCGACGCCCTGTGGTATCCCGTCGGTTTCACGGCCGGTTATCTGGGTCTGCTGCTGTTCGTCGCTGCGCCGCTGCGACGTTCGGGTGCCTACACCGTCCCGGACTTCGCGGAGTTCCGGCTGGGGGAGAAGTGGCTGCGCACGCTGTCGATGATGGTCGTGGCGATCATCTGCATCCTGTACCTGGTGCCGCAGTTCCAGGGTGCGGGCCTGACGCTCAACATCCTTCTGGGAGTGCCCGACTGGGTGGGTGTTGCGGTGGTCGGGGTGATCGTGGTGGCCAACGTGGTCGGCGGCGGGATGCGGTCGATCACCTTCGTGCAGGCCTTCCAGTACTGGCTCAAACTCACCGCGGTCGCTCTGCCGGCCCTGGTCCTCACGCTGCATTTCGTCGGTGACGCCCGGGGCGTCGACGAACCCGTGCCGCCCACCGTCACCGAGACCACCACCGTCGACGTGACGATCGACGTGGTCGTGCAGGTCGCCGAAACGCTTCCCGTCGTGGCCACCGGGGAGATCGACGGCCGGCCGGTCGCGGGTGTCTTCGAACTCGAACCGGGGGAGCACGTCCTCGGGGCCGGAACCGAACTGGTCCTCGACGCCGGGTCGCCGGTGCCGGTGGTGGCCGGTGCGCCGACCGACAACGACACCTGGGCGTCGCCGGGAGCCGGGTTGGGGGCCAGCAGCGAACATCCGCTGTTCCAGGTGTATTCGCTGATGCTCGCGACCTTCCTGGGCACGATGGGGCTGCCCCACGTGCTCGTGCGCTTCTACACCAATCCCGACGGACGGGCGGCGCGCATGACGTCGTTCGTCGTCATCGGCCTGCTCGGGTTGTTCTATCTGTTCCCCACGTTGCTCGGGGTGTTCGCGCGCCTGTACGTCCCGCAGCTGCTCATCACCGGACGTTCCGATGCGGCAGTGCTGTTGCTGCCGGGATCGGTGCTGTCGGGTTGGGGTGGGCAGTTGCTCGCGGCGCTGGTCGCCTCGGGTGCGATCGCGGCCTTCCTGTCGACGTCGTCCGGACTGCTGGTGAGTGTCGCGGGTGTGTTGTCCACGGACGTGTTGCGCGGCCGGGTGCGCGACTTCCGGGTGGCCGCGGTGCTCGCAGGTGTGGTGCCGCTCGTGCTCGCGCTGTCGGTGACCTCCCTCGACCTGTCGCGTTCGGTCGGGCAGGTCTTCGCGATCGCCGCGTCGACGCTGTGTCCGCTGTTGGTGCTGGGGATCTGGTGGCGTGGCCTCACCGCGATCGGCGCCGCGGCGGGGATGGTCGTCGGCGGATTCGTGGCGGGCAGTGCGGCCCTGGCGACCGTGCTGCTGCCGGTCGATCCGTCGGTGGCCTCGGGATGGCCGACGGTGCTCTCCGCCTATCCGGCCGCGTTGAGCGTGCCGTTGGCATTCGTCACGATGATCGCGGTGAGTCTGCTGACGCGTCGCCGGATTCCCAGGGATGTGGGTAGGACGTTCTCCCGCATGCACGTACCCGAGCGGCTCGGCATGGGCCGCGACCGCGAACTCGGCGCGTTCGGTGAACGCGGCCGCGGTCCCGGGGGGAGTCGCCGTTCGTCGCGGTGACGCGACCGTTCGTCGCACGAGGGCACCCCTCGTCGTTCCGCCTCTTGTCTCCTCTGTTCGTGTGACAGCCGTCTCATTAGCGTTGTGATCATCCTCAGCTCACACGACTATCAAGGAGTCGGCAGTGACCACAGCACCACTCAGCGAGAGTGGCGTACCCCAGCAGCGACGGATACCGACGCCGCAGGAGTTCGTCACGATGCAGGAGAGCCCGGAGTTCCAGGAACTGCGCAGCCGTCTGCGCCGTTTCGTGTTCCCGGTGACGGCGTTCTTCCTGGCCTGGTACGCCCTGTACGTCCTGCTGGCCACCTACGCGGACGAGTTCATGGCGACGAAGGTGATCGGCAACATCAATGTCGGGCTGATCCTGGGTCTCGGCCAGTTCGTCACGACCTTCGTGATCACCGCCGTCTACGTGAAGTTCGCCGGGCGTGAGCTGGATCCGCGTTCGGCCGCGATCCGTGAGGAACTGGAAGGACCGCAGCAGTGACCGTTCTCGCGCAGGGTGGGGCCGACGTCGGTAACCCGATCCTCAACATCGCCATCTTCGTCGCGTTCGTCGTCATCACGATGGGTCTGGTCATCAAGGCCAGCCGCACGACGAAGAAGGCCTCCGACTTCTACACCGGCGGCGGCCAGTTCTCCGGTCCGCAGAACGGTTTCGCCATCGCCGGCGACTACCTGTCGGCTGCGTCGTTCCTCGGTATCGCCGGTGCGATCGCCGTCTACGGATACGACGGATTCCTGTACTCGATCGGCTTCCTCGTCGCATGGCTCGTCGCCCTGCTGCTCGTCGCCGAACTGCTCCGCAACACCGGCCGGTTCACGATGGCCGACGTGCTGAGCTTCCGGCTCAAGGAACGCCCCGTCCGCATGGCGGCGGCGCTCTCGACCCTCGCGGTGTCGCTGTTCTACCTGCTCGCACAGATGGCCGGCGCCGGCGGACTCGTCGCGCTGCTGCTCGACATCGAGGGCAAGGTCGGTCAGGCCATCGTCGTCGCGGTCGTCGGTGTGCTCATGATCGTGTACGTGCTGATCGGCGGCATGAAGGGCACGACCTACGTGCAGATGGTCAAGGCCGTGCTGCTCGTCGCCGGCGCGGGCCTGATGTTCGTGCTTGTCCTGTTCGCGGTGCGGGGCAACTTCTCGCAGCTGCTCGCCGATGCACAGGCGATGGTGTCGAGTTCGTCGAACGAGGCCGTCGCCCAGCGCGACGTGCTCGCTCCCGGTGCCAAGTACGGCATCAGCAACATGACGCAGATCGACTTCCTCTCGCTCGGCATCGCGCTGGTCCTCGGCACCGCCGGTCTGCCGCACGTGCTGATGCGCTTCTACACCGTGCCCACCGCCAAGGAAGCACGTCGCTCGGTCACCTGGGCCATCGCCCTCATCGGCGCCTTCTACCTGTTCACCCTGGTGCTCGGCTACGGTGCCGCGAAGATGGTCGGTCCCGACGCGATTCTCGGTGCTCCCGGCAAGGAGAACGCGGCGGCCCCGCTGCTGGCCTTCGAACTCGGCGGCACGGTCTTCCTCGCGATCATCTCGGCCGTCGCCTTCGCCACGATCCTCGCGGTCGTCGCCGGCCTGGCCATCACCGCCTCGGCGTCGTTCGCCCACGACATCTACGCCAGCGTCATCAAGCGTGGCAACGCCACCGAGGACGAGCAGGTGCGGGTTTCGCGGATCACGGTCGTCGTGATCGGTCTGGTGGCGATCGTCCTCGGCATCCTCGCGATGGGACAGAACATCGCCTTCCTGGTGGCCCTGGCCTTCGCGGTCGCCGCCTCGGCGAATCTGCCCACCCTGCTGTACTCGCTGTTCTGGCGGAAGTTCAACACGACCGGCGCCCTGTTCAGCATCTACGGCGGTCTGATCAGCTGCCTCGTGCTCATCGTGTTCTCCCCGGCGGTGTCCGGTGCACCCTCGGCGATGTTCCCGAACGTGGACTTCTCCTGGTTCCCGCTGTCGAACCCGGGCATCGTGTCCATCCCGCTCGCGTTCGCCCTCGGCATCGTCGGCACCTACGTCGGACGCCGCAAGCAGGAGGACCGGTACAAGCAGGCGGAGATGGAGGTCCGCTCGCTCACCGGTGTCGGTGTGGAGAAGGCCGTCTCCCACTGATCCTCTGCGCCGCGGTGGCCCGCTCCCGATCAGGGGGCGGGCCACCGTCGTGTCGAGGTGCCCCGCCGGTGGAACGGACCGTCTACTGTTGCGGACCATGGCGAAACTCGAAGTGTCCACCGACCTTCCGCTCGATCCGCACGCCGCGTGGGAGCACGCCTCCCGCCTCGGGTCGTTCGGGGAGTGGCTGAGCATCCACGACGGTTGGCGCAGCGACCTGCCGGACACTCTCACCGAGGGCACCACCCTGCAATCGGTGGTGTCGGTCAAGGGCATGCGCAACCGCGTCACATGGACGATCGTCGAACTGGACGCGCCGCACCACGTGGTGCTGAAGGGAACCGGCAAGGGCGGCACGAAGTTCTCGATGCGACTCGCCGTCGCGGCCCGCGGCGACGGTTCGACGCTGTCGATGAAGATCGACCTGGGCGGTGCGCCGCTGTTCGGTCCGATCGGATCGGGGGTGGCGCGCGCCCTGCACGGCGACCTGCAGTCGTCGCTCGACACCTTCGCGCGCCGCTACGGCGGGAACTGACGCCCCGGCAAGGTGTGGACCGCTGGGCGTAGGGCGTTCGACCTTCCTCGTGATCGCGAAGGCAGCGCGGGATCCCGGCTCGGGATCTCGAATCGACCACCCGATCTCGGTCATGTATCGGGAACACGATGGTCGTCGACAACGGTCGGCGATGCTGTCATTCTTCTACGAGGAGTTCGATACCTCGGGGTCGAACGGATCGTTCGATCGACTCGTGCGCATTCACCGAGCATTCCGTCGACATGTGAGCTGTGGAGCACCTACTCGATTCATCGGAGAAAGGGTGCGACCGATGGAAGCCGATTCCTTGCTGCACGGTCCTTTGTTCTCGCGCCGTCGGCCACTGGACCGCGAGAACGCAGCTCGTCGGATCAGTGCCTACATCTATGGCAACGTTCTCGTACTCACCGCATTGGTACCGATCGCCGCGTCGGACCAACATGTCGGGATCCTTGTCGTTCTCGGTGTCGCTCTGTCCACATTCGTCGCTCACGTCTTCGCAGAGGCCGTCGGCCAGAGTGTGCAAACACGTAGCTCCTTGAGCCGGCCGGAGAAACTACGTGAGTTGCGCGATTCCGTACCGATTCTCACTTCCGCCGTGTTGCCGTGCGCAATTCTGATGGCCGCTCTGTTGGGATTGCTGGAGCCGAGGACCGCGCAGATCGTGGCAGAGTTGGCTGTGCTGGCCCGTATAGGGGGCATCGTGTGGATCATAGGTCGGCTGAAGGGTGAGCGACCAACGCGCGCTTCGATTGTCGCCGCCTTCCTTTTGACCCTCGTAGCAACCACCGTCGTGATTGTGAAGATCATGCTTACCCACTGAGAATGCCGGTGCGGCCTTCGTCGTCCACCGGTCCGATCCGCTGTCCGCGTCCCTTCCTCGGATTGTCGGGGCACGTACCGAACCTCAACGTCGCGGGGCGCAATCATCCGACGTAGACGCACCGTGAAGGTTGAGACGATCCAAACTTGTTGCGTACAAACGCCTACCGAAGATCAGTGCCACGATCGCGAGGGTGTACACCAGCGGGGTCAGTTGTAGCGCAGCGAGCAGACCCAGCCGGTCGGCGAGGATCCCGACGACGAACGGTCCGGTCGCCAGCCCCAGGACGTTGTTGGCAACGGTGAGGGTGCCGAGCGCGGAAGCGCGCACCGACTCGTGCGTCAGTCGTGCCACCATGGCTGCAGTGGGGCCCGAGGAGCCGGCGGCGAAGAATGCGCCGATCCCGATGAGGGTCAATTGCGCCGGGCCGGGTGCCAGCTGGAATCCGATGCCGAGTGACGCGAGCGAGACGACGCAGAACGCGACAGCGCTGGTCCACTTCGCCGACGGGTTCGTGTGGCTGACCCTGTCGGTGATCATCCCGCACCCCACCATGCCTGTGCCGATCAGCAGGACGAAGATCGACGCGACCATCCCGGCCTTGTCGGGGGTGAGGCCGTACTCGCGGTTGAAGAAACTGGGCGTCCAGGCCAGCAACACGGCGGCGGTGAACATCTGCAGGCCGCCACCGAGATAGGCGCACCACACGGCGGGGCTGGTGAACAGTGTGGAGATCGGCACCCGGATCGGGGGTGACGAATCCGGACGGGGAGATGGTTCGGTCGGCGTCGTGTCCTGACCGACCTTGTGCGCCGCCAACCTGCCTTCGGTGACCAGGGCGCGGAACAGAGCGACGAGGATCAGGCCGAGCACCGCCATGGCCGCGAACGACCACCGCCAGCTCAGGTGCACCGCGATGACGCCCCCGAGTGCGACGCCGATGACCGAACCGAACGAGCCGCCGGCCATGAAGGCGCCGCTGAGTGCGGAATGGACCCGCGGGACGAAGACGCTCAGGATCACGGCGATTCCGACGCTGCCGTAGGCGGCCTCGCCGACCCCGACCAGGAAGCGGGCAATGAGCAACTGTTCGTAATTGGCTGCCACAGCGCAGAACAGCGTCGCGATACTCCAGATCACCGCCATCAGGGTGAGGCTCCGTACCCGGCCCCACCGATCGGCGAGGAGCGACAGCGGGAAAGTCAACAGGCCCACCATCAGGGCGACGATGCTCGTCAGCGATGCGAGTTGTGAATCCGACAGTGCCCAGTCCGCTTTCAGGAACGGGAAGACCGCGCTGAGCACCTGGCGTGACATGTAATCCGAGAGCAGCAGCGCGAACGTCAGCGCGAAGACCAGCCAGGGGTATGCGACCCGTCGGCGTCGATTCTTCTCGCGTGCCGGTCCGGCGGAATCAGTTGGATCGTCCGGTGATTCGAGGGTGAGTTCGGCAGTGGTGCCGATCGGGGTGGGGAGAATTCCCATAGGAGCTCCTCGATAGAAAAAGGGTGGGTCGGAACCCGAGCGGTTCCACGACTCTCACGCGGAGGAGGGGAGGACGGCGGGGCGTGCACGCCGATCCGCGATTGCCGTGGTGCACATCACAGTAGTCGGGGTGCGCCGCGCCCACTTATCTCGAGGGGACACGGGTCTGTCCATTTCGGGACACTCAGGCTTCGGAGCGCTTGCGCCATTCTCGGGGAGTCATGCCGAAGCGGCGTGTGAACCAGCGCGAGAAGCCGCTCGGGGCCGAGAACGACAACATTTCCGAGATCTCGGCGAAGGTGTGACGCCCACTCGTCACCAGTCGTTGGGCGAGTTCGGCCCGGGTGTCGTCGACGACCCCGGTGAAGGTCTGTCCCGACCTCGCCAGGTGCCGGTGGACGGTGCGGCGATCCACTCCGAGGCTCGCTGCCACCTGGTCGACCGAACAGCGCCCGGTCGGTAACAGTAGTTCCACGAGTTCCCGGACCCGCCGCTCGAGCGCGGGGGTCTCGGATGCCGAGAGGTCATCGAGGACCTGCTGCGAATAACGTCGGAGGACGGGATCGGAGAGGCGATTGGGTAGGTCCAGATCGCCGGTGTACACGACGATTCCGGAATAGTTGCCGTCGAAGACGAGGGGCGCGTCGAAGACCCGACGGTGTGTGCTGTCGTCGTCGGGCCGACCGTGTTCGAAACACACCGACACCGGCCGCCAGCGGTCGCCGAGCAGATACTGCAGAAGTTGGTGGATGACGGCAACCGCGAGTTCCGTGGCCTGACGCACGGGCATGGGTTCGCCCGGTTCGACGCGGAGGACGATCGTCGACAGCCCGTCACGTTCGGTGATGTCGATGAACAGCGCCTCGTTGTACGTGTGCTGGAAGCGGATCAGCATGCGCAGGGCGCTGCGGGCGTTCGGTTCGTCGCGGATGGCCACGCTCAAGGGGCCGAGGGTCGACAGGCGTCGCCGTTCGGCGAGTCTCAGTGCGAAATCCTGGCGGGCGGTGACGACGGCGGACAGTTCCAGCAAGCGGACGATCGACGCTGCCGGTACCCACCGGTCCTGCAGGTCGAGTCCGGACGGGTCCAGTTCGGCGCTGCGCAACAGTTCGATCGGATCGACCGAGAGCGAGCGGGCCAGCTCGACGAATCCCGTCAATGTGGCGTAGCGCGCCAACGGCTTCGGCAGCGTCATCGCGCCTCTCCTCGATCTCCCGGCGACCGGACAAGGGCTGTCCCCGAATGACAAAGAGTATGTCCCGTAGGGATAAGTATTCCGGATGTCCGCTCGTTAGTGTCGTGTTATCGGCGTCACACCCCCTCTGCGGTAGCAGAACGCCCGACATCCAAGGAGAACACAGATGGCACACGCGATCCGCTTCCACGAGACGGGCGGCCCCGACGTCCTCGAATGGGAAACTGTCGAGGTCGGCGATCCCGGCCCCGGCGAAGTGCGGATCCGGCACGAAGCCGTCGGCCTGAACTTCGCGGACACCTACTTCCGTACCGGGCTGTACCCGGCGCCGTTGCCGGCGGGAATGGGCGTCGAGGCCGCCGGCGTGATCGAGGCGGTCGGCCCCGGCGTCACCGACTTCCGCGAGGGTGACCGCGTCACCTACACGGGAAGCCCGCTCGGTGCATACAGCACCGAACGGGTGATGGACGCCGCACACCTCATCGCACTGCCGGACGCGATTCCCTTCGACACGGCGGCCGCGATGACCATGCGCGGCCTGACCGCGGCGTATCTCCTGCGCCGCATCCACCCCCTCGAAGCCGGTGACACGGTCCTGTTGCACGCCGCGGCCGGGGGCGTCGGCCTGATCTTCTGCCAGTGGGCGAAACGGTTGGGAATCAACGTCATCGGCACCACATCCAGCGACGAGAAGGCAGAAGTCGCTCGGTCCTACGGTTGTGCCGAGGTCATCGTCCACACCCGTGAGGACATCGCGGAACGGGTGCGCGAGCTGACCGACGGAGCCGGTGTGCCGGTCGTGTTCGACAGCGTCGGCGCCTCGACCCATCGTTCCTCGCTCGATTCCCTCGCCCGCCGAGGCCTGCTCGTCGCGTTCGGAACGGCCTCCGGCCCGATCCCACCGATCAGCGCCATGGACCTCGCGGTCAAGGGCTCGCTGTTCGTCACCCGTCCCGCACTCGCGGACTACATCGCCGATCCGGTCGAGCGAGCAGAACTGGCGAACGAGCTGTTCGCACAGGTCGCCGCCGGAGACATCGAGATCGAGATCAACCAGCGATACGCACTCGCCGATGCCGAACGAGCACACCGCGACCTCGAAGCCGGCATCAGCGTCGGCTCGTCGGTGTTCTCGCTCTGATCTTCGACCCGATCCACCCCGTCACGCCCAGGAGACCGTCATGACCACCACCGACCCCGCTCATGTCCGGGACGAGGCACATCGCCGATTCCCGATGGACGCACGACCGCTGACCGGCAGCATCGGCGCAGAACTGCACGGCGTAGACCTCGCCGAGGTGGCCCGCGACGACGAACGGTTCGCAGAACTGAAGGCGCTGCTGCTCGAACACAAGGTGTTGTTCTTCCGGAACCAGGAGATGAGCAGGGCCGAGCACGTCGCCCTCGCCGAGCGTTTCGGCTCGCTCGAGGACCATCCGGTACTCGGCAGTGATCCGGAACATCCCGGTCTGATCCGCATCTACAAGGACCTCGACAGCCCACCCGAGGCGTTCGAGAACTCCTACCACTGCGACGCCACCTGGCGGGAGAACCCGCCCATGGGATCGGTGCTCCGATGCGTCGAAGGTCCGGCCGTCGGTGGCGACACGATCTGGGTGAACATGGCACTCGCCTACGAGCAATTGCCCAGCCACGTGAAGGAACAGATCGCCGGGTTGCGTGCACGCCACAGCATCGAGGCGTCCTTCGGTGCGCGACTGCCGATCGACGAACGCCTCGCGCTGAAGGACCGGTTCCCGGACGCGGAGCATCCCGTCGTCCGCACCCATCCCGAAACGGGCGAGAAGGTCCTCTTCGTCAACAGCTTCACCACGCACTTCACGAACTTCCATACGGCGGACAACGTCCGCTGCGGTATCGGCTATGCACCCGGGGCGGGCGAACTGCTCCGGTACCTGCAGAGCCGGGCGACGATCCCCGAGTACCAGGTTCGCTGGCGATGGACGCCGAACAGCGTGGCGATCTGGGACAACCGGTCCACCCAACACTACGCGGTCCAGGACTACTGGCCCGCCGTCCGGAGGATGGAGCGCGCCGGAATCGCCGGCGACCGTCCCTTCTGACCTTCGAGAACGTCCTTCCCCCACCACTTCACGACCCGATCCACAGGAGACCCCCCCATGCACTTCCACGACGACGCCTTGTTCCCCGAATGCCAGGAGAAGCTGATCATCACCGCGGCCCCGTACGGACCCGAATGGGAACCGGAGGACTTCCCGGAGGACCTGCCGCTGACCATGGACGAGCACGTCCAGCAGGCGGTGGACTGCTACGAGGCCGGCGCCACCGTGCTGCACATCCACGTTCGCGAACTCGACGGCAAGGGCAGCAAGCGGCTGTCGAAGTTCAACGAACTGCTCTCCCGCCTGCGCGAAGCGGTGCCGGACATGATCCTGCAGGTCGGCGGATCGATCTCCTTTGCGCCGGAAGGTGAAGGTGTCGAAGCGAAGTGGCTCTCGGACGATGTTCGGCACATGCTCGCCGAACTGGATCCCAAGCCGGACCAGGTGACCATCGCCATCAACACCAGCCAGATGAACATCATGGAGCTCATGACCGCGGACGACATCGCCGGCACCTCGATGGAGCGTCCGGAACTCGCGGTGACCTACCGGGAGATGACCGTGCCCGCCGGGCCGGAATGGGTCGAGGAGCATCTGCGGCGCCTGCAGGCCGCCGGCATCCAGCCGCACTTCCAGCTGTCGTCCGTTCCGCAGCTCGAGACCGTCGAACGCCTGATCCGGCGCGGCATCTACACCGGTCCACTGAACCTGACCTGGGTGGGGATCGGCGGCGGTTTCGACGGACCGAACCCGTACAACATCATGAACTTCGTCCAGCGTGTGCCGGACGGTGCGTGCCTGACGCTCGAAACCCTCATGCGTTCGGTGCTGCCGGTCAACACGATGGCCATCGCCATGGGGCTGCACACCCGCTGCGGCAACGAGGACACTCTCTGGGGACGCAAGGGCGAGAAGATGACCTCGGTCGAGCAGATCCGGCAACTGGTCCGTCTCGCAGACGAACTCGGCCGTGAGGTCGCCACCGGCAAGGAAGCCCGTGAGATCTACCGGATCGGCGAGACCTACCGCGACGCCGACGAAACGCTCGCGAAGCTCGGCTACGCCCCCAACCGCCGCCCGGGACAGGTCGGCTTCACCCACCACGGCTGACACCCCGTGGCTCCCGTCCGATGGGAAATGCTCTGCACCAAGGAAAGTTTCGGAGAAGGATGAAAGACACCGAACCGACCGTGATCATCGTGCCCGGCCTGCGCGACCATGTCGCCGACCACTGGCAGACACTGCTCGCCGATCGGCTCGACCGGGTCCGCACCGTGCCCCCGCTCGACCACGACCGACTGAGCCTGGACGCACGGCTCGCCGCGCTCGACGCGGTCGTCGGCGACGTCGACGGTCCGATCGTGCTGGTCGCGCACAGTGCCGGCGTCCTGATCGCCGTGCACTGGGCCCACACATCGACCAGACCGGTTCTCGGTGCGCTGCTCGCAACACCGGCCGATATCGAAAAGCCCCTCCCCGAAGGGTATCCGACCACGGCCGACCTCGATCGAGGCGGTTGGCTCCCGATACCGCGTCGCCGCCTTCCCTTCCCGAGCATCCTCGCAGCGAGCAGCAACGATCCACTCGCGGACCGGCGCCGGGTCGCAGGATTAGCGGAGGCGTGGGGCAGTCGATTCGTCGACCTCGGTGAGGTCGGGCATCTGAATCCGGCCTCCGGCTTCGGTGACTGGCCCGCCGCCGATCTGTTCCTGCAGGAACTGCTCCAGCGGTCCGGAGCAACAACGCGCGAGACCGCCCCCGTTCCGTCCGAATCCTGAAAGCGAACCAACGATGCTCAACCTGTCCGTTCTCCTGGAGGATTCCGCCCGACGGTATCCCGACCGGGACGCCTTGGTGCTGGGGAAGACCCGGATCGGCTACAGCGAACTCGACGCCCGCGCGAACGGGGTGGCCGCCCTGCTGATCGCGCGTGGAATCGCGCCGGGCGACACCGTGGCGATGTCGATCCCCAACGTGCCGGAGTTCGCGATCGTCTACTACGGCATCCTCAAGGCCGGTGCCGTCGTGGTGCCCCTGAACATCATGCTCAAGGAACGGGAGATCGCCTACCATCTGCAGGATTCCGGCGCCCGGGCGTACTTCTGCTTCGAAGGTGGGCCGGACCTGCCGATCGGTGAATACGGCCGCGCCGGTTTCGCCGCTGCACCGCAGTGCCGCGACCTGTTCGTCGTCGGCGGGCCCGACGGGGCACACTGCCTCGAGATCGCACTGGGGAAGGTATCGGAGGACTTCTCCTCGGTGGTACGGGAGCCGCAGGACACGGCGGTGATCCTCTACACCAGTGGCACCACCGGAAAACCCAAGGGAGCCCGCCTTTCCCACTCCAACATGGTGACCAACGCACTCACCGCGAACCGGCTGTTCGACAGCACTCCGATGTGCCCCGACACGTACCTGGTGACCCTGCCGCTCTTCCACTCCTTCGGCCAGACCGTGACCATGAACGCGGGACTGTCGGTAGGGGCCACGCTGGTCCTCCTGCCACGTTTCGATGCCCGCACCGCACTGACACTGATGATCGAGGAGGACGTCACCGTCTTCGCCGGGGTCCCGACGATGTACTGGGCTCTGCTCGATGCGGTGGACGAGACGGTCGACGTGCAACGGATCGCCGCCACGATGCGCCGGACGATCTCCGGTGGCGCCGCCCTGCCCGTCGAGATCCTCACCAGGTTCTCCGAGCGCTTCGGCGTCCGGATCCTCGAGGGCTACGGGCTGTCCGAGACCTCTCCGCTTGCGTTGTTCAGTGATCCGGAACGCGACCCACGCCCCGGATCGATCGGAGTCCCGGTGTGGGGAGTCGAGGCCCGCCTCGTCGACGCCGACTGGAACACCGTCACAGCGACCGACACGATCGGGGAACTGGCCCTACGCGGACACAACGTCATGTCCGGATATCTCGGCCGGCCAAATGCCATCGCCGAAGTGATGCGGGACGGCTGGCTGCGTACCGGCGACCTCGCTCGCAGGGACGCGGACGGTTTCTACTACATCGTCGATCGCGCGAAGGATCTGATCGTGCGCGGCGGCTTCAACGTCTATCCCCGAGAGATCGAGGAAGTACTGATCACCCACGAAGCGGTGTCACTCGCGGCAGTCGTCGGCGTTCCCCACGAGGTGTACGGCGAGGAGGTCGGCGCCTTCGTCGTCCTCGAGGCGGGGGCGCAGATCACGGAAGAGGGATTGATCTCCTGGTGCCGCGACCGGATGGCGGGATACAAGTATCCGCGCTCGATCGAGATCGTCACGACGCTTCCGACGACCGCGACGGGCAAGATCCTCAAACGCGAACTCGTCGCCACGGTACGGACGGGCACGGTATCGACGGGCACGGTGTCGACGAGTCGGGGTTCGTCGGATGTCGGGTGAGGTCGAGTTGACGTCGGCGCCGCAGGACGTCGTCCGCCCGGAAACGACATCGGTGGGTCCGCGTTCCCGAGCGGCCGCCCTCGCCGCAGGTATCGCGGTGTGCGCGGCCGGCGCTGCGCTCGCGATCGGGTTCGGTCGGCTGTTCCCTGCCGTGAACCCGATGCTGATCGCGATCGTGTTCGGAGCACTGGTGGCCAATCTGATTCCCGTCCCGGCGTGGATCGGCCCAGGTGTGGATTTCTCGACCAAACGGCTGCTGCGCCTCGGCATCGCCGTGCTCGGCCTCCAACTGGTCTTCCATGACATCCTCGCCCTCGGGTGGGGTGTCATCGCGCTCGTCGTGGTCATCGTCGCGGCCGGGATCACCGGGACGATGTACCTGGGGCGGGTCCTCGGACTTTCGTGGACTCAGCGGGTCCTCATCTCGTGCGGATTCTCGATCTGCGGCGCCGCGGCGGTGGCTGCCGCAGACGGAGTCGTCGACGCGAAGCGTAAGGAGGTGATCACCTCGATCGCGTTGGTCGTCGTCTTCGGCACACTGATGATCCCGGGGATTCCGCTGCTGGTGGGAGTTCTGGGGATGGACGACCTGCAGTCCGGCATCCTCGCCGGTGGATCGATCCACGAGGTCGCGCAGGTGGTCGCCGCCGGAGGCATGATCGGCGGCGGAGCTCTCGCGGTCGCCACCGTGGTCAAGCTTGCCCGTGTCCTGATGCTGGCCCCGGTGATGGCATATCTGGGCGTGGTCCGCCGACGGCGCAGTCGCGGGACGGGCGTCCACGAGGACACGGTCGGCCGGCAGCCGCCTCTGGTGCCGGTGTTCGTGATCGGATTCCTGGCAGCGGTGGCGGTGCGGTCCTCCGGACTGCTTCCCGACGTCGTGCTCGAGCACGCCGCGCTCGTGCAATCGGCGCTGTTGACCACGGCCATGTTCGGGTTGGGTCTCGGGGTCCGGGTCGGACTGCTGCGCTCGATCGGGCTGCGACCGTTCGTGCTCGCTGCGGCCTCCACCCTGTGGGTGGTGCTGATCACCCTCGTCGGTGTCCTCGTACTGAGCTGAACCGGTCCGTGCCCGGCATTGCCGGCACGGCGAAACGTGCGGTGTCGCAGAAAATTCTGCAACGGCAAAACACTCCTCACCCGCACACGATCGTGCCAAGCTCGGAAGAAGTGGTCGGTCCTCGACCCGAGAAGTCCGTCCGGCCCGCGAGGTCGGCTGCCCGGGCGCGCAGGAACGATTGCGAGGTCGAGTCGATGGCCGAGGAACACGAATCGCATCGGGATCCGGTACCCGCCGATTCCCGCCGGTGGGCGTGGACCGCCGTGGTGGTGCTGATCGTTGCCATCGTGCTTCCGATCGCCGAAGCCGGTCTGCGCGGTGTCGTCGCGCTGTTGCTGGTCGCTGCGGCCGGTGCAGCCCTGGCCGTTGCCGCGGCTTACTGGTTCCTCACCCACCGGGGCGTGATCCGCGGGGCGGCTCTGGCCGTGACCGTCCTCGCGCCGGTGGTCGTGATCGTCGTCTTCGCGGCGTCGGGTCACCTGTGGGTTGCGATCGTGTCGGTGCTGCTCGTCGCTGTGGCGGTCGCGTGCGGACGCCGTGCCCTGCGGGCCGATCGCGTGAGCCCGCAGCCGGAGTTCCCGGCCGTTCCCGTACAGCACCCGTTCTTCGTCATGAATCCACGCTCGGGCGGCGGCAAGGTCGTCCGTTTCGACCTGCAGCGCAAGGCCGAGGAACTCGGGGCCGAAGTGGTGCTGCTGAGCGGTCCGCAGCAACTCGACGTCACCGAGCTGGCGGAGGAGGCCGTCGAACGAGGGGCGGATCTGCTCGGCGTCGCGGGTGGCGACGGAACGCAGGCCCTGGTCGCGGCGGTCGCAGCGGAACACCGGCTTCCGTTCGTGGTGATCAGCGCCGGAACCCGGAATCATTTCGCCCTCGACCTCGGGCTCGACCGGGAGGATCCCGCGGCGGGTCTGGACGCCCTCCGGGACGGGGTCGAACTGCGCGTCGATCTCGGCAGGATCAACGGGCGGCCGTTCGTCAACAATGCGTCCTTCGGTGTCTACGCGGAGGTGGTCCGGAGTCCGCAGTATCGTGCCGACAAGACGGCGACGGTGCTGCAGATGCTGCCCGATCTGCTCGGCGAGCAGGGCCGGCCGGGCTTGCGGGCACACATCGACACGGAGACCGTCGACGGGCCTCAGGCGGTGTTGGTCAGCAACGGTCCGTACGCCTTCGACGACCTGGCAGGTATGGGCCGACGTCCCCGTCTGGACAACGGCCGGCTCGGCGTCGTCGCGATCTCGGTTGCGAATGCACGCCAGGCGGTCGGCCTGTTCCGCCGCACCCACGACCGAGGGCTGTTGCAGCGCACGGCGACAGAAGTGGTCGTCGATGCGGACGTACCGGAAATTCCGGTCGGAGTCGACGGCGAGTCGGTGATGCTGTCGACACCGGTACGATGCACGATCTCCACCGGAGCGCTACGAGTTCGTGTTCCCCGCAACCGTCCGGGAGTGCGGTTGCCGCCCCCGCACCTCGATTCCGCCCGGTTGCGGAAGATATTGTGGCCGAATTGAACTCTCCCCATCTCACATTCCGGCGCATCCCACGACTTCAATGGAGGGATGTGCAGATGGATGGCGTATACCGGTGATCCCGTCCTGATGGACGACCTGCTCTTCCGGCCCGTGCACTCCCTGATCGATCAGAGCCTGCATTCCAAGATGGGCGCGACCACCACGAACGGGGACGGCTTCGGTATCGGCTGGTACGGCGAAGGCCCGAGACCGGCATTGTTCAAGTGCATCGAACCCGCCTGGAACGAGAGCAACCTCCGCGAGCTCGCCACGCAGATCCGCACGCCGTTGATGTTCGCGCATGTCCGCGCCTCGACGGGAACCCCGGTGCAGCGCACCAATTGCCATCCTTTCCGCTACGAGAACAGGCTGTGGATGCACAACGGGGCGGTGCGCGGATTCCACCTCATGAAGCGGGATCTTGCGATGGCCGTCGATGCGAGTCTCTACGACGCGATCCGGGGGTCGACGGATTCGGAGATGCTGTTCTACCTCGCGCTCACCTTCGGCCTCGCCGACGACCCGTTCACCGGCGTGGCGAAGGCCGTCGGCTTCGTGGAGGACGTCGGAGCTCGCATGGGCATCGAGAACCCTATGCAGGGTACGCTCGCCACTACCGACGGCAGCTGTGTCTGGGTGTTCCGGTATTCGACGGAACGGAAGACACGTTCGTTGTTCTACTCGGCCGACATCAAGGCGATACGGGCGCAGCATCCTGAAGTGGAAGTGCTGTACAAGCTGGGGGATGACACCCGATTCGTGGTGTCCGAACCCCTCCGGGATCTCGAAGGGGCCTGGTTGGAGGTTCCGGAGTCGAGCGCGGGCGTCGTCCAGGGGAGCGAACAGGAGTTCCGACCGTTCGCGCCGATCTCGCCCGTGCACTCGATGTGATCACGACGAATTCTTTGCTGTTGGAGTCTTCGACAACGTCGCCGACATCATGGTCGGCGGCGCCTACTGGCCGGAGACCGACGAGGTCGCGGCACTTGAGGAGCAGGTCGGCTCGCACGGAGGCATGGGCGGCCCGCAGAGCACCCCCCTTCCTCCTCTACCCGGCCACGCTGCCCCACCACCCGAGCCGCTGAAGGGTGCCGAGAATGTGCACGAGGTGCCCATCGGGTGGCGGGATCTCTCGTCGCGCCCGTCGACGGCCGCGACCGGTCACGACGCGACGACCCGGTCGGGCGACCCGGCTCGGATGGAATGAAAAGCCGTTCGTACAGGGTCCTTTCCGTCGGTGCGGTCAGGGATTCCGGTCGGTGCCGCGAAGGTCGGCGACGGCGATCCCGGTGGTCCTGGATACGATCCGGCGGGCCGATCTCATCTCGTCGGCGACCCGGTCGGCGAGGTCGACGTCGTACACCGCGACGACGTCGGCCTGCCCCGCTTCGAGGGTCTGACCGAGCTCGTCGACGTCTGCGCGATCCATTCGTTCGCCGGCATGCCCGAGCAGCGCACCGAGCGCAGTTCCGCCGGCCGTGGTGCCGACGAGGGCGATGCCCACCGGCGGGAAGAGTGCGGCCACCACTCCCGCGGCCAGACCCCAGCCGAGACCGACCGCCGCGCCGTGATGGGTGGGGTGCTCGTGCTTCTCGACGACGCGGACCTTCCCGTTCTCATCCTTGACGATGACGGACGCGTCGAAGTCGTGCGACAGACGCACCTCGCGGAGGAGCGACGGACGCACCTCGCGGAGGAGATGTTCGAGACGCTCGAAGTCGGCCACCGCATCGTCGACGCGGTCGTACGCTGCAGCGCTCACGTACAGCATGTCGTGCTCGTGCTTGCTCACGTCCTACCTTCCGGCATCCGGAATCGCAGGCGGAAGAACGGAATCGAGAATCGGAGATTCGGAGAGGTCGCGCTTCACCGCCTTCTCCACGAGGAGCGGAACGAAGTCTCGGACCCTGCTCGTGGCGAATCGGCGATAGACGCCGTGCACAGCACGTTCGATGTCGGCCGGGGGAACGTGGGGATAGCGGACGATGAGACGTTCGAGCACCTGTCGGACCTGACGCATTTCGTCGTCGCCGGTCATCGTTCGATCGTCGTCCTCCAGTCGGATATCCGTCAAGGCTCGAACAGGTCTCGGAATCCGGACGAAGGCGCAGAATGGATGTCGGGCGGAGGTGGGTCGTGGAACACGAGACCGGACACGGGAACAGTCGTGAGCGCTCGCTCCCGGTGCACAGGGGGTTCACACCGTGTCCCGATTGACGGGGTCCTCCGCACTGCCAGGAATCGCCACGGCTCGTGCCTACCGCCGTGAGTGGTTGCGACCCGATATCACTGCCGGCCTCGTGCTCACCGCACTGCTCATCCCGGCCGGGATGGGCTACGCCGAGGCGGCCGGATTGCCCGCCTATGCCGGGCTCTACGCGACCATCGTTCCGCTCCTGGCCTATGCGGTGGTCGGACCGTCGAAGATCCTCGTCCTGGGACCGGACTCCTCTCTCGCGCCGCTCATTGCGGCGGCCGTTCTTCCGCTCGCCGTCGCGAACGATCCGGAGAGCGCCCTGGTCTTCGCCGGAGTGCTCGGTGTGCTCGTCGGTGTGATCCTGCTCGTCGGAGGTTTTCTCCGCCTCGGCTTCGTCACCGAACTGTTGTCCAAACCGATTCGGCTGGGTTACCTGAACGCCATCGCTCTCGTCGTCATCGTCGGACAGCTGCCTAAACTGCTCGGCTTCTCCGTCGATGCGCCGGGGCTTCTGGGGGAGATCCGAGAGATCGCAGAGACCGTCGTGAACGGTGGGATCGACCCTGTCACAGCCGGTATCGGACTTGCCTCCCTTGCCGTCATCGTGGGCTTCCGGTTGTGGTTGCCGCGGATACCGGGAGTCCTGGTCGCGGTCGTTACAGCGATCGTCGCCTCCACCGCGCTGGATCTCACCGACGAAATCGGAATGGTCGGGGCACTGCCGGAAGGACTGCCGCTCCCCTCCTTCGGCGGTGTCGAGTGGTCGGACGTGGGCCGGCTCGTCGGACCGGCGGCCGGCATCGCGCTGATCGCCTTCGCCGACACCGGAGTGCTCTCCCGCACCTTCGCTGCGCGACGAGGCGAGGACGTCGACGGGAGCACGGAGATGAAAGCGGTGGGCGTAGCCAACATCGCCGGTGGATTGTTCGGAGGATTCCCGGTCTCGGCGAGCGGATCCCGGACACCGGTCGCCGAGCAGAGCGGCGCGCGAACCCAACTCGCGTGCGTTGTGGGAGCGGTCGCCGTTCTCGTCTTCGTTCTCGTCGCTCCGGGGTTGACCACCTATCTACCCGATGCGACGCTCGGCGCCGTGGTGATCGTCGCCGCCACCGCACTGGTGGACGTCCGGGGAATGGTCCGGATGTGGCAGATGAGCACGGTCGAGTTCGGGCTGGCCGTCGCGGCCTTCCTCGGGGTGGCTCTGGTGGGCGTGCTGCAGGGCATCCTCGTCGCGATCGGTCTGTCCTTCGTCTCGGTGGTCGCGCGCGCCTGGCAGCCGTATCGCACCGAGCTCGTGCGGACCGCCGATCGTCCGGGATTCCACGACGTCGAACGTCATCCCGAGGGCAGTCGTATCCCGGGTCTGACGATCGTCCGGTTCGACGCCCCGCTGTTCTTCGCCAACGGGGAGATCTTCGATCAGTACGTGCGGTCGGTGGTGGCCCGAACCGAAGCACCCGTCGAATGGGTGGTTATCGCGGCCGAACCGATCACGGGACTCGACACGACCGCCGTCGACGAACTCGTCGACCTCGACGCCTATCTGGAAGGCAACGGCATCCGCCTCGTGTTCGCCGAGATGAAAGGGCCGATCAAGGACCGGCTCATCAGATTCGGGGTGGGCGACAGATTCGACCCGAGCCGGTTCCATCCGACCCTCGAGGACGCGGTCGACGCCTTCATCGGAAGGACCGGTCGCGGCAACGATCAGGTGGTCGGTTGATCCTCGGTCGTCGGTCGGTTCTCCAGCGTGCGGGCCGGCCTGATCACCAGCTCGAGGGCGAGCAGTGCCAGAACAGCACCCAGCACGATGAACGCGACCACCAACCCGGTGGGGTAACGCCAGAACATCACGAGCAGTGCGGCCACTCCGATGACGACCGCTCGGATTGCGACGCGGGCACGGAAGGTCGCTTCTTCGAACGCATTCGGCGGGCGAGGCCGACGTAACCGCTGTACGGCATCGAGGCCGCGGCCGAATCCGCGACGGACCGTCAGGGCGGAGGCCGAGCCACCGGTGAGGTAGGCACCGAGAGCGATCACCAGTCCGAGCGCCGCGACCGCCCGAAGGCTGGTCCGCAGCGGCACCAGCACCGTATCGATGATGGCGGCCGCCGCGTCCGGCGACAGGACGTCGGGCGGGACATCGTCGAGATACAGCGACCGAGCCACAATGATCGCGACCGCCAGGAGGAACATGCCCGTCACCAGGACGAGGCCGACGAAGGCGAGTGCGCGTAGGCGACGGCCGGCCGGCGCGACAGCAACTGCGGCGGCAGCAGCGGCGAGGGTGATCCAGGGCAGCACATCCGAAATATTGTCGAGAGTGTTCACGGCCCGCTGCGCCCGGACCAGTTCCGGTGATCGGAACAGGACCAACTGCTTGTCGACGCTGGGGATCTTCTCTGCGAACGTGAAACCGCGGTCGAGAAGACGTCCCTTCACGTTGTCGATCACCGCGCCGAGCGAAATGCTCACCGTGCCCGAATCGTCGACCGTCACCGACGACGGTCCGACGTTCCCGGTCACGACCGCGACCAATGCGTTGTGGGCACCGCGGTGGGCCTGGATCCACAGGTCCTCGAACTGCTCGCTCTGCACGAGCGACAGCACCGTCTCGTCGACGAAGGTCCGCGCCTGCCCGGTGATCACCGGTGCCAGTCCCTCGACGGCGCGGTCGACGCGTGGCGCGTTCTCCGCGGCCGGAACGGCATCGGTGAGAGCAACCAGAGCGTCGGTCGTCAGACCTTCGACGTCGACGCGCGTAAAGATCTCGTCGGTGACCGAATTCGCGATCTGCGTCTGGATGGCGGGATTCGAACTCAGTGGGGCGACGGTGGTCACGTACCGGTCGGTGTCGAGGATTTCGCTGCGCACGAACCGTGCGGTGACCGAGAGGACGGCCAGAACCCCAACCATTACGGTGAGCAGCCCAACCGCGGCCCAGCGCCATCCGTGTCTCGCGGGTCGTGTGCCGGGAACGGTCTCCGTATCGGGTGCGGCTCGTTCGCGGAGCGTCGCGACCTCCGCGCGCAACTGCTCGAGCTCGGCGCGCTCGTCCTCGTCCAGCCGAGCGGGCCGGAGGTCGTCGCCGCCTGTAGCGGTGTCGATGGTCATCCCTGACTCGCCCCCTTTCGGGGCCGGACTCAGTATGCGCCGCCCCGAATCGGCTCCGGCAGGGACTTTCGGCCCTATTCGCTACTGAAGACGCCGCCGAGTGGTCATACTCGAACACGGGGGTACCTGTTCACGAAGGCATCGTCGGAAGTCCGTTTCGGCTTCCGCGGATGATCTTTCATGGAAACGAGGTTCCAGGTGACCGAATCGGACATCGACGAGATGGGACCGGTCGACTATCTCGTCATCGAATTCCCTGCCGACCGACCACCGAACGGTTCTGCGCTACCGCTGCTGCTCGACCTCGTCGAACGAGGCATCATCCGGGTACTCGATCTCGCGTTCGTCCGCAAGGACCGTGACGGTTCGGTCGCCGGAGTCGACATCTCGGAGGTCGGGCTGGAGGGCGAGGTGGACGTGACCCTGTTCGCGGAGGCGTCCTCGGGGTTGCTCGACGAGACCGATTTCTCGGAAGCGGGCGCCGCGCTCGAACCCGGCTGCTCGGCGGCCGTGCTCGTCTACGAGAACACCTGGGCTGCTCCGCTGGCCCGGGCACTGCGTCACAACGGTGCCGAACTCGTCGCGTCCGGGCGTATCCCTGTCCAGAGCATCCTGGCTTCGCTGGAGAAGCTCGACGTCGAAATGTGACTCGAGCAAACGAGATACACGAGGAGATCGATATGCCAGGACTACTCCGCGGGGTGGCTCGTACCGCAGTCGTCGCGGGGACGGCGACGGCCGTCTCCAACCGCGTCTCCCGTCGGCAGGGTGAACGGTGGGCATCGCAGGGGCAGGCCGTATACGGTCGGCCCGCGCAGTACGCACCCGAACCCGAACCTGCACCGACGCCCGCATCGCCTCCTGTTGCTCCGCCTCCTGGCGGGACGGACCGCATCGCGGCGCTGAAGGACCTCGCCGAACTGAAAGCGCAGGGCGTACTCACCGAGGCCGAGTTCGAGAGGGAGAAGGCGAGAATTCTCGCATCCTGACCACGAGTGCGGCTTCCGGCACGAGTGGGTACGACCGTTCCGACGCGACGAACGATGCGATGGGACGAGGCTCATGGGCGACTGGAGGTGCACGGTACACCGAGCCGACGAACCGACCGACTGCGTGGCGAGGCTGTCGCTGGTACTGGCGGACGACCTCACCCCGGCGGAGGTGCAGGACCGTGCTCGGGTGCTGGCCCGTCAACTCTTCGGGCACGACGTCGACGTCGGGGAAGTCGAGCTGGAGAACTGGTCGTCCCCTCGGCCGCCGTCTGCGCAACCGCCGTCGACGTGATACCGATGACGCACTGCATCGATTGACGCAGAGCAGGTTTCGTCCGGTACGTGTGCGGCGCTGTGCTCCCTGCCGTTTTACTGCGCTCTGCGGTGGTCACTGTGCTCCGGAGGCGGGAGGCGCCGTGCTCGAGCTCGAGGGAAGGAGCGCGGACGCGACGAGCCCGACGAGTCCGATGCACGCCAGCACGATCATCGCCGCCGCATACGAACGGTCCGGCGTGGCCAGGCCGACGACGAGGACGGTGCCTGCCACGGCAGTGCCCAGGGACGAACCCAGATTGGACACGCAGCGCGACAGGCCCGAGATCTCACCCTGCTGTTCCTCCGGGAACGCCGACTGCACGACGTTCACGGAGGGAGTGAGCATCGCGCCCAGTCCGACGCCGATGAGCAGCAGGCCCGGGGCGAACGCCCATGCGCTGGTCCATGCACGCACCAGCAGGAGCAGGACCACGATGCCGGCGAGCGTGACGACGAAGCCGCTCATGATGAGGGCGCGTTGTGAATGCCTGTCGGCCAATCGCTCCGCCAACAGCGAGGACCCGAGGATGCCGGCAGTGGCGGCGGTGAAGATGACGCCGGTCTCGATGGCGTTGTAGCCGCGGACCACTTGCAGGAATGCCGAGACGACGAACGCGACGCCCATGAGCAACAGCCACTGGATGTTCTGGGTGAGGAGCGCGAGATTCGACGTGCGATTGCGGAACAGGCCGGTCGACAACAGGGGCACTCGACCGACCCGTTCGAATCGCCGTACGTGCAGGAAGAATCCCACGATGAGCAGGATTCCGAGGCCGATGAGGCCGGCGGACACCGAGAGTGCGTTGTCCGCCTGCAGAATTCCCATGACGACGCAGACGAGACCCGCAGCGGACAGGACGGCACCGATCCCGTCGAAGGGTGTGGTCGGATCCGCTGGCAGAGGATCCTCGAGTCCTCGGCTCAGGACCACGATGGCGGCGACGATCAAGGCCTGGAAGACGAAGGCGGCCCGCCAATCGATCGCGGTGGTGATCAGTCCACCGATCAACGGCCCTGCTGCGGCGCCTATCCCACCCATGCCGGTGATCACACCGAAGGCCCGTGCCCGGGACTTCATGTCGGTGAAGAGCATGGTCGTGAGGATGTACACGGGCGGGATCAGCAGTGCGGTGCCGATCCCTTCGAGGATCGAGTTGCCCAGGATCAGAACTCCCAGACCCGGTGCTGCCGCACTGAGGAGTGCACCCACGCCGTACAGGACGAGCCCGGCGACGAAACATCGCTTGCGACCCCATCGATCCGTCAGCTTCCCACCCGGAATCATGAACGCCGCCATGACCAGAAGGAACACGGTGATCGCGGTCTGGACGCCTTGCACCGTGGTGTCCAGGTCGACGCTGATGTCGTTGATCATCACGTTCATGTTCGAACCTGCGAAACTGCAGATGAACTGAGCGAGGGCGAGCGGGAGCAACATTCGCCGGATGGGGGCGGACGGTCTCGCCACCGGATTCTCGGTCATCTCGTACTTCCCGTCGCGAAGGACGTCGCCGCAACTCTGCACGTCATGATCCACCGCGAGGGTCGGCAGTGGCGCCGACGAGTCGAAACCGTGACCTTGACCTAGTATCCGAGACCAGAGGAGGATCTAAGGACTCGTCTCCTCTTCTCGCGGGGGTACCGCCATGCTGCTCGAGGATTACGGCTTCATCGGTGACCTGCAGACCTCTGCGCTCGTCGGCCGGAACGGCTCCATCGACTGGCTGTGCATGCCTGCGTTCGACTCCGGGTCGTGTTTCGCGTCCTTGCTCGGCGGTCCGGAACACGGACGCTGGCTCGTCGCGCCTACGGCGGAACCCGTGGCGGTCACCCGCCGTTACGTCGAGGGCACTCTCGTACTCGAGACCGAGTTCGAGACTGCAGAAGGTGCCGTCCGCCTGATCGACTTCATGCCTCGCCGGGGATCGGGTCCACCTCGGTTGATTCGCATCGTGGAGGGTCTGCGCGGCCGGGTGCCGATGCGCATGCATCTGTTGGTGCGTCCCGACTATGCGTCCGTCACCCCGTGGGTCGAGGCGGTGGCCGACGGTGCTGTCGCGACGGCCGGCCCGGACGCCTTCCACCTGTGCACGACGGTACCGTTGGAGATCCGTGCGGGGACCGTCGACTCCGAGTTCGTCGCCGTGGAGAGCGGACGATACCGATTCGCTCTGGACCGGTACGCATCCTTCGAACCGGCCCCCGTCGTCGAGGACGCAGAATCCGCGCTCGCGCGCACCGTGGAGTGGTGGCGTGACTGGACCGGTCGGTGCACCTACAAGGGAGCGTATCGCGACGAGGTGCTCCGCTCTCTGATCGTCCTCAAAGGAATGACCGACGAGACGACCGGTGCGATCGTGGCGGCCCCGACCACCTCCCTGCCCGAAGCGCTCGGCGGAGTGCGCAATTGGGACTACCGCTACTGCTGGTTGCGTGACTCGGTGCTGGCACTCGAAGCGCTGCTCGCCGGGGGATACACCGGTGAGGCCTTGGCATTCCGCGACTTCCTGCTCCGCGCGGGAACGGGTGATCCGGCCGATGTCCAGATCATGTACGGGATCAGGGGAGAACGTCGGCTGACCGAGTTCGAGGTGGATCACCTCCCCGGTTACGAGGGGTCGGCGCCCGTTCGGGTCGGCAACGCCGCCGCGGAACAGTTCCAGCTCGACGTGTACGGCGAAGTCCTCAGCGTGGCGTACAAGGGCGCCGAGGCGCTCGGCAGGATCGAGGTGCGCATGTGGCCCCGATGGCAGGCCGTGATCGAGCACGTCGAGAAGATCTGGCGGGATCCCGACGACGGGATCTGGGAAACACGCGGTCCCCGGAGAGATTTCACGCAGTCCAAGGTGATGGCCTGGGTCGTCTTCGATCGCGCCGTCCGGATTGCGGAGGGATTCGGGCTCGACGCTCCGCTCGAGCGGTGGAAGCGGACCCGCGACGAGATCCACCACGAGATCTGCGAACGTGGATACGACCCGGTCCGTGGCACGTTCACGCAGTACTACGGCTCCACGGAACTCGACGCCAGCGTGCTGCTCATACCGCTCGTCGGCTTCCTTCCGCCGACCGACGACCGGGTCACCTCCACGATCGACGCGATCCGGAGCGAACTCGGTCGCGACGGCTTCGTGTCCCGGTATTCCACGACGGATACCGACGACGGGCTTCCCGGCGACGAAGGGCAGTTCCTCGCTTGCTCGTTCTGGCTGGTGAGCGCCCTGGCGCTCAACGGCCGGGTCGACGAGGCCCGCGCATTGTTCGAGCGGTTGCTCGGACTCGCCAACGACCTGGGGCTGCTCGCCGAGGAATACGACGTGCAGGCAGGACGACAGGTCGGCAACTTCCCCCAGGCATTCAGTCACCTCACTCTCGTCGGCGCGGCCTTTGCGATCACCGTCGCCGAACGGGCGCAGGCGGCGGATCCGGTCGACGGAGCGCCGGCCGTCTGATCCGACTCCACCCGAATATCGTGTGTCCGTAAGGTCTTCGCCCGCAACCGTGCGTGCTGTATGTATCCTGAGGGTACGTACAACCCGGATACGCCCCCGTGTTCGTCGGTGTCTGTACATCGAACGAACTACATTGATGCGCTTGGAAATCGGTAGAAATCGTACGAATGTCACCGATTCGGCGGGGGCACTTCCCCGGACCCGTCGGGCACGTTTCAATGACAGGTGCAGAGGGGCTGTCGGGAGCGCAGGGGGATACGCTTCCGCGTCACTTGCTCCGTCGGGGAAACTCGCGAACGGTGGCAGGGGAGCAATATGGAACACGGTGTTGTGCTGTGGTTCGACGCGGGTCTGGGGCACGGGTTCATCCGTGACGACGACGGTACGGAGATCCTGGTGCACTATTCACAGATCGACGGGAGCGGCTACCGCTTCCTGACAGGGGGCCAACAGGTCCGATTCGAGATCGGTTACGGGATCTTCGGTCGACAGGCGGTCAACGTGCAGGTGTGCTGACATACGGGACGTTCGGATGGTGTGATCGGGTGATGGACACACAGGCGAACGAGTGGGCGGAGGAGACCCACACCCCTGCGGCGGGTCCGACCGAAGAGCAGGTGTGGGCTTCGCGGGCCGCGATCGAGCGGGCCACGGGCGTGCTCATGGAACGGTACGGACTCGATGCCGAGCAGGCGAAGGAGACGCTGGTCCAGGCCTCCCGTCGCGCTACCGTACCGATGGCACGGTTGGCGGAGGACGTGCTCGCGTCCGATCGGGAGGGTGAGCCGTCCTCGATCCGGCAGGCCCTGGAGACCGCATCGACGGAATCCGCATCGATGCCCTCGGCGTTACGGAAAGCCGTCGCGTTCATCGAAGCCGAAGCAACCCGTCCGATCAGACTGGCGGACATCGCCACTGCCGCCGGAATCGGGGGCCGTGCCCTGCAATACGATTTCGTGCGTCACTACCACACGACACCCATGCGATACCTGCGGTCGGTACGGCTCGCGCGGGCCCACCGGGATCTGCAGACCGCCGACTCGAACCGCGAGACGGTCGCGTCGATCGCTGCGCGGTGGGGCTTCTCCTCGCCCGGACGATTCGCGGCCCAGTACCGGTCCGTCTACGGCCGGGCGCCACGCGTGACCCGGTCGGATCGGCTGTGGTCCGATCGAACTACTGCCGATACTGTCGAAAACGAATAGACTGCACCGGAAGCGAACGATGCGTTCGCTGTCGCCTCTGCCGGCGGGGCGCGAGACTTCCGACGCAGGGGGTCGGATCTGTCGACCTGCCCTGTCGGCAGAGCCTCGAGTGCCCACATTCGGCCCCGGCGAGGACATTTCGGCGTATGCTCGGAACATCGGTGATCGCCTGTCACCCCCCTGCATAGACGGTCACCGCCGCCGGGTGGATCAGAGGTGGGCCATTCGTGCGATGCCGAACCCTGTCGCCCATTTCCCCCTGCTCGGGTGGCAGGGTTTCGGCGTGCTGCAGGTCGTTCGGCGCACGGGCATCTCACCTCAGCGGTCGGAATCTGTTCCTGCGCCTCGTGATTCCCCGGGATCGCCGTCGTCGTCCCTGTCGGAGAGGTCGGCCGCATAGGGCGCACGGGGCGGAGCGATCTCGTCGAGACGTTCGTTGATCGCGTGGGCGATCAGATCGTGCTGCAGACGGGAGAGGGGGAGCAGGCCGTTGAGATACGCCTCGATCTCCATCCTCCCCACTTCGCCACCGAGCGCGAAGTAGCGGAGCCACAACTCCTCGACGCCGAGTCGCGACGCGCGGAGCGCAGCGATGAGTTGCCGGCGATGCTCGCCGTCGGGAAGGTAGTTCATCGCGGCGTCAGACCGTCTCGGTGTGGGTCGACGCGACTATCTCCGCTGCCACCTCCCGTACGGCGATGCGTCGTTGGGCCGACAATTCGAGCAGTCGCTGCACGGCACGATCGGCATCGAGGTTCTCGCGCAGCATCACGATTCCTTTGGCGGTGGCGATCAGGTCGCGGTCGCGTAGGGCCTGCAGCAACCGTTCCTCGAGCGCTTCGGCTTCCGACAGAGTGTGCATGTTCGCCAACAGGATCGCTGCCTGGTCGGCGAAACGCCCCAGGATGTCCTCACTGTCCGCTGTATAGACATGGGGGCGCGTGGAATACACCTTCAGTGCGCCCAGCGTTCGTCCCGCGTACCGCAGGGGAATACTGAGCGACGCGCTCATCCCTGCCTCCGCCGCCCGAGCGGACCAGTCCGGCCAGCGGGGGTCGTTCCCGAGATCGTCGACCCGCACGGTCACGGAGTCCCGGACCGCAGTCAGGCAAGGACCCTCGCCGAGTTCGTACTGCAGTGCGTCGAGACGTTCGACCAACGGTCCGGTCGCGGCAGAGGTGGACCGGTTGCTCCCCTCGTCGACGAGGGTGAGCCCCGACCCGTCGGATCCGGGCAGGGTGTCCTTGGCGAGCGAGGTGATCGACTCCAGCACGGTGGTCACCGTCTGCTCGGTCATCAGCACTCCCGCCATGCGGGCGAAGACCGCAGCCCACGCGTCGGGAGTCGGACCCTGTGACTCCGCCATGTCCCACCTCCCGCCGCAACGCGGTCGTATACCACCGATGTACCGAACCTACCCTTCCCGAAGCGTCGGCGTTCACGGACGCACAGTCCCGATCGTCACCCTTCGACACCGCACCCGAACGCGTCCGGATTGGCAGAATCCGGAGTATGCCGACCCGGACGATCGACGGTCACCGCATCACCCTGACCAACCTCGACAAGGTGCTGTATCCGAGCACCGGGACGACGAAGGGTGAGGTCGTCGAGTACTACGAAGCCGTCGCCGACGCGATGCTTCCCCACATCGTGGGCAGGGCAGCGACCCGCAACCGGTGGCCGAACGGTGTCGGCGAACAGTCCTTCTTCGAGAAGAACCTCCCCGACCACGCACCGGCCTGGCTCGAGCGCCGCACCTTGCACCACAAGGACCGGCGGGTCACCTACCCGCTGTTCGATTCCGCCGCCGGACTGGTCTGGCTCGGCCAGCAGGCAGCTCTCGAACTCCACGTGCACCAGTGGCGATTCGACGGGGAGAAGGCCGGACCCGCGACCCGCATCGTCTTCGATCTCGATCCCGGCCCCGGCGTGGGCCTTACCGAGTGCGCGGAGGTCGCCCGTCACGTGCGCGACACCGTCGCCGAACTCGGGTGGACGGCCTATCCGGTCACCAGCGGCAGCAAGGGCATCCACCTGTACGTCCCGCTCGACCGGATGTTGTCGTCCTCGGGGGCGTCGAAGGTTGCGAAACAGGTCGCGCGCAATCTCGAGACCACCCTGCCCGACCTGGTGACCGCGACCATGGCGAAATCGGCGCGCGAGGGCAAGGTCTTCGTCGACTGGAGCCAGAACAACAGTTCCAAGACGACGGTCGCGCCGTACTCGCTGCGCGGTCGCGACGAGCCGTGGGTGGCGGCGCCCCGCAGCTGGGACGAACTCGACGACCCCGACCTCGCGCAACTGCAGTTCCGGGAGGTCCTCGCGCGCATCGACGAGTTCGGGGACCTGCTCGCCGGTCTCGACCCGCCCCTGGGCAAGGCCGTGTCCGGCGACGCCCTGGACACCTACCGCGGCAAGCGCGACGCGTCGCGCACCCCGGAACCGGTACCCGACCGCGTCCCCGAGGACGGTCCCGGCAACAGGTTCGTCATCCAGGAGCACCACGCACGTCGCCTGCACTACGACCTGCGGCTCGAACGCGACGGTGTGCTGGCCTCGTGGGCCGTACCGAAGAACCTGCCGGACACCTCGGGGCGCAACAATCTCGCGGTACGGACCGAGGACCACCCGATCGAGTACCTGACCTTCCACGGGACGATCCCGAAGGGCGAATACGGCGCCGGCAGCATGACCGTGTGGGACACCGGCACCTACGAGACCGAGAAGTGGCGGGACGACGAGGTGATCGTGCGGTTCCACGGCGACAGGGTCGAGGGACGGTACGCGCTGATCCGCACCGAGAAGAACCAGTGGCTGGCGCACCGCATGAAGGACCAGTCGTCGCCGAGCACCGAGTCGTCCGATGCCGATCCGGCCTCCCTCGTCGGATCGTCGGGGTCCAAGGCCTTCCCGCGCGATCTCGCGCCCATGCTCGCGACCCCCGGTGACGTCTCGGGTCTCGACGCCGAAGACTGGGCGTTCGAAGGCAAATGGGACGGATACCGCGCCATCGCGGAGATCGAGGACGGCACCGTCAGGCTCCGCAGCCGATCCGGTCGCGATGTCACCGGCGACTACCGGAAGCTCGTCGAACTCGCGACGATTCTCGACGGTCACCGGGCGGTGCTCGACGGGGAGATCGTCGCCGTCGACCGCTCCGGGGTGACGAGCTTCTCGATGCTGCAGCGCGGCGTGAACTATGAGTACCGCGTGTTCGACGTGCTGTATCTCGACGGGGTGTCGCTGCTGCGCAAGACCTACGACGATCGCCGACGGGTCCTCGAGGCGCTCGCCGCTGCCACGGACGGACTGATCGTCCCGGATCTGCTCCCGGGTGACGGCTCGAAGGCTCTCGAGCGCAGCCGCGCGAAGAACTGGGAGGGCGTGGTCGCCAAGCGCCGGGACTCCGTGTATCTGCCGGGCAAGCGCGGCGCCGGATGGATCAAGTCGAAGAACTGGCTCACCCAGACCGTCGTGCTCGGCGGATACCGCCGTGGCAACGGCAACCGTGCCTCGACCTTCGGCTCCCTGCTGCTCGGCGTCTACGACGACGACGGTGAGTTCGTGTACGTCGGCAAGGTCGGCACCGGTTTCGACGACGAGACACTCCTGTCGGTGGCGAAGGCTGTGAAAGGGCACACGAGCCGCACGAACCCGTTCGCGAACGAGGTGCCGGCCGCCGAACGCCGCGATGCGGTGTGGTTGCGGCCCGAACTCGTGGGGGAGGTGCGGTTCGGGGGATGGACGGAAGGAGACCGGGTGCGGCACGCGAGCTGGCGTGGTCTGCGCGACGACATGGACGCGTCGAGCGTGGTGCGAGAAGAGGAAACAGGCACTGACTGCTAACGTTCGTCCGAAGTCGGGTGATCGGGCATTAGGGGAGGCATCAATGGCCGAGGGCTCGCGTGGCGTCGTCCGTCGGATCGGTTTGGTCGAGGATCACGAGTCGGTCGCGCTCGGGTTCGCAGCGATGCTCGCCGATCAACCCGATCTCGAGCTCGTGGGTACCGCCCCCACCGTCTCGGGTCTGCTCGAGCAGGTCACCGACCTCGACCTCGCCGTTCTCGACCTGCGCCTGTCCGACGGATCCTCCCCGAAGAGCAACGTCGAGCAGCTGCGCGCGGCGGGCCTCGAGACCCTGGTCTTCACCGGCGCCGAGAATCCGTATCTGCTGCGTTCGGCCGCCCGCGCCGGTGTGCTCGGGGTGGTGCGGAAATCCGAGCCCGCGGCCGTGGTGATCGAGGCGATCCGCGTGGCCGCCGCGGGAGGGCAGGTCGCCAGCACCGAATGGGCCGCGGCGATCGACGGTGATCCCGAACTCGACGACGTCGGTCTGAGTCCACGGCAGCTCGAAGTGCTCGAACTGTATGCGTCGGGGGAGAAGCTCGACCGGGTCGCCCGGCTGACAGGCCTCGCTCCGCAGACCGTCAACGACTACCTGCAGCGAATCCGCCAGAAGTACGCGGAGGCAGGTCGTCCCGCGCCCACGAAGACGGATCTGTACAAACGTGCCGTCGAGGACGGATGGCTGCCGATGCCCGAACGGTCGGATGTCCGCCGTCGCTGACGAGCCGGCCGCGGGCGCCGGGGAGAAGTCGCACGATCGCAGCACGGCGGCTGCCGACCGACTTCTCCGGATGTTCGCGCGATTCGTCGCGATCGGATATCTCTGCTACTTCGCGTTGCTCGTGCCGGAGATCCTCGAGGCGTCGGCACTCGTCGAGTGGTGGTGGACTCCCACCGCGGCCGTCCTCATGTTCGGATCCGGGGTCGCGCTCGGCTTCGCCTCGTTCCGCGGCACGGTGTGGATGCAGCGGACCGCAACCGTCAATGCGCTCGCCTACGCCGTGATGGTCGCATTGTGGTTCGTGGCGTGGAACGGGACGCAGATCCCGCAGGACCAGTCGTTGTGGTTCACCGCCTTTCCCGGCCTCGCGTCGCTCGCGGCGGCGGTCGCGTGGAGACCCCGGCGGGCGTTCGTCCACATGATCCTCGCGGTTCTGCTCGCGCAGTGCGCGAATCACCTCGTCCGCGACGCCCCATTCGGATACTTCCTGGCACCCGACCTGGCGTTCGCGTTCGTCTTCTGCACGGTCTTCCTCGCGGCTGCGGTGGTGGGCCTCGGCACCGGCCGCACCCTCGACGAGACCATCGCTGCCACCCAGGCCACGGCGGCCGCCGCGGCCGCAGCGGAGGCACGGAACGCCGAGCGCGCACGGTTCGATGCCCTGGTCCACGACCGCGTGATGTCGACCCTGCTGGCGGCGTCACGTAATGCACCCCGGGAGTCGCTCGTCGAGCAGGCCGAACGAGCGGTCGCCGAACTCGACGAGTTGCGGCGCGGCACCGATCGGGAGTCGGCGCTCGACGCCGCCGCGGTCGTGGCGCGGCTCCGATCGGCGGCGACCGAGGCCGACGAGGACGTCGTCTTCACCGGCCGTGTCGCCCCGGGATCCGGCGACGTTGCGTTCCCACCCGAACCCGCACGCGCGACCGCCGCTGCCCTCGCCGAGGCGGTACGCAACAGCGTGCGGCACGCGGGTGAGGACGCGTCCCGCACGGTCGAGGTCGACGTGGCACCGAGATGGATCTCCGTGCAGGTCGTGGACGACGGCAGAGGTTTCGAACCCGACGCCGTCGACCCGCACCGGCTCGGTCTCGAAGTGAGCATCCGCGGACGTATGCGCCGACTGTCCGGTGGACGGGCGGTCGTGCAATCCGCGCCGGGGGCCGGGACCCGGGTGTTGTTGTACTGGCGGGATCCGGCCGCATGAACACTGCGAACTCGACCGTCTCCGATCTGCTGCGGATGCACAGCCGGCCCGCGCGGGCCTTCGCCGTCCTGTACGCGGTGACCTGCGTGGTGCTCGCCCTGAACACCGCGCCCCGTGCCGAGGTCCGCTGGCCCGTCGCGATCGCTGTGATCGTGTGTGTGGCCGCCGCCTACGCGCTCGTCGTGGTCGAGGGGGACCCACTACCGGTGCGACCCGCACTGGCGATGACGTTCTCGGGCGCGATCGCGTCGGCGTCGGTGCTGTGGGTGGTGCCCGCCGATCCGGCACCGCACCCCATCGAGCTGTGGCCGTTCGGGATGTCCACGACGATCCTCGTGTTCATGTGCGTGCGGGGACGCACGGCGTTCGCCTGGTGCGGGATGCTCCTCATGCTCGTCGTCGCCGCGCTGTGGTCGCATCTCACGGGCCCAGGGATGGGCTACGGGCTCGGCCTGACGATCACGAGTGCCGGACCGGTGCTCATGGGCACCGTCTGCGCCTACACGATCCGCCCCCTCGCGCGGTCGATCTACCTGCTGCGCGCCCGGTCGATGCAGCGGATCGCAGCGGAGTCCGCAGCTGCCGCGGCCCTGGAGGAACGCGACGCTCGTCTCGGCAGCCTCGATGCGTCGGCGCGGCCGTTGCTCAAGCGGATCGTCTCGGGCGAACCCCTCGACGAGAACGAACGGATCGAGTGCGGACTCGTCGAGGCACGACTGCGCGACGGTCTGCGTGCGCCCGTACTCCAGGTACCCGAGGTCGACCGGGCTGCCGCTGCGGCCCGCAGGCGCGGCGTCGAAATCGTCATGCTCGACGACCACGCCATGGACTCGGCATCTCCCGAGGTCCGGCGCGCCGTCTACCGGGAGGTGGTGGACGCGCTCGATTCGGTGAGCGAAGGGTCGGTGACCGTGCGTGTGTTGCCGCCGGCCCGCGCGGCGATGGTGACGATGCTTGTGAAGGGCGAGGATGTGCGCCGAATCGAGATCGGGCACGACGGCCGGCGCACCGATAATTAGGCGAAACACCGATGCCCATACTTTCTTGGGCAGAGAAAAATCTGTCTGGGTAGTTGTCGGTTTCAACCGTTACGTTGTAGGCACTCGAAACGGAGTTCGTCGGGGGACTCGGTTCGATCCCATGTATTCATCTCGGTAGGGACGCGCTATGACGACGATGCTCGAACATTCCCCGGCACAGAAGCCTGCGCCTCAGAAGCCCGCACTCTCGGCTCGCGAGATCGAGATCCTGCGGGCCTGGCTGCTCTGCGAGTCCAAGTCCGAGGCGGCTGCGAGCCTGTTCGTCACTGCAGCAACGGTCAGCACCCACATCGTCCGCATCCGCGAGAAGTACGCCCGCGTCGGGCGTACGGCGACCACGAAGACGGCACTGCTCGCCCGCGCTCTGCAGGACGGTGTGGTCTCCATCGACGAGCTGTGACCCGTCGGCCTGCCACCACACAGGGTGGACACACGACGGATCCGACGAGCGCGGCCGACCGGATCCACCGGGTCTTCGGCCGGTTCATCAGCGCGGGCTATGTGTTCTACCTGCTGTTCGTCGTCCCCACAGCGGTGTCGCAGGCCCACCTCACGGCATGGTGGTGGTTGCCGACGGCACTGCTCGCGATCTTCGGCACCGGGATTGCGCTCGGGGTGGCGACCTTCCTGAGCGATGTCCGGTGGGTCGGACGACTCGCAGCCGCCAACGCCGTCTCCTTCCTGGTCGCGGCGGTCCTGTGGTTCCCGGCCTGGACGGGTGAGGTCTCCACGAACACGGCCTGGCAGGCGCTCTTCCCCGGAGTGGCAGGACTGTCCGCGGCGGCAGCGTGGCGGCCGCGGACGGCGCTCGCCTACCTCACGGCGGTGGTGTTCGTCGTGCAGGCCACCAACTATCTGCTGGTGAACACCACGACGGGGTACCGCTTCGTCCCGGAACTCGCGTTCGCACTCATGTTCTGCGGGGTCTTCGCCGCTGCGGCGATCGTCGCCTTCCGCACGGGCGACGTCCTCGATTCCACCGTCGCGGCCACCGAGCGATCCGTTGTCGCGGCGGCCGCGGCCGCGGCCAGGACGGTCGAACGCGAGCGGTTCGACGCGCTCGTCCACGACCAGGTGATGTCCACCCTGCTCGCCTCGGGTCGCGGCGCATCCGACGGCCCCGTCGCAGCCCAGGCCCGTCGTGCGCTGGAGATGTTCGACTCCCTGCGGCGCGGCGACGACACCGAGAGCAGCTTCGACGCCGACCGGGTGGCGGCCCAGTTCCGTTCGGCGGCCTCCGAGGTGGACGAGGACGTCGAGTTCACGACCGCGACGAGTGCCGATGCCGGGCCGCACTACCCGGCCGACGTGATCAGGGCGGTCGGAGCCGCACTGGCCGAGGCCGTGCGGAACAGTGTCCGCCACGCCGGCCCGGGCACACAGCGGGCTGTGCACGTCGACCTCGGGCCCGGATCGGTCCGGGTGGTCGTCCGCGACGACGGCCACGGATTCGACCCCGCCCAGGTCGATCCCTACCGGATGGGCATCCGCGCGAGCATCCACGGACGCATGCGCGGCCTGCCCGGAGGCGACTCGCAGATCACCTCCGGCCCCGGAGGTACGACGGTGACGTTGTTCTGGTGCGATCCGGCCGAGCGTCGCGCACCGTGACGACCACCGAATCGACCCGCGACGTGCGCGACCTGCTGGGGATGCGCACCACGGCCGCACGTGTACTCGTGAGCCTCTACGCCCTGGTCTGCCTCGTGCTGGCGGCATTCGGCGCGGAGCACACGTCCGCGAGCTGGCCTCCCGCCCTCGCCGTGCTCGTGTGCACGTTCGCGGCGTTCACCCTCATCACCGTCCCAGGCGACCCGCTGCCGATGCCGGCGACGATCCCGCTCGCCGCCACCGGGACGGTCTCGTCGGCGCTCGTCTTCTCGGTGCTGCCGGTGCCCTCCCCGGGAGGCATCGCGACCTGGCCGCTCGGGATGTCCACGGTCGTCTTCACCTTCATGTGCGTGCGCGGACGCACCCTCGCGGCGTGGATCGGGTTGGCCTGCATGATCGCGACCGCGACCTTCTGGACCTACGCCACCGGACAGGGGATCGGCCCCGGCCTGTCGCTGTCGCTCGTCAACGCCGCCCCGGTCCTCATGTCCACCTTCTTCGCCTTCACCCTGCGACCACTCGCCGGATCCATCTACCTGCTGCGTGCGATGTCGTTGCAGCGCAGCGCCGAACAGGCTGCCTCGGCTGCAGCGCTCGAGGAACGCGACGCGCAACTCGACCGGCTCGACTCCCTGGCCCGGCCCCTCCTCGAACGCATCGCGACCGGGGAGGTACTCGAGGCGGGGGAGCGACGCGCCGGTGTGCTGCTCGAAGCACGTCTGCGGGACGGGCTTCGAGCACCGGCCCTGCAGGATCCCCAGGTCGTCGAGGCGGCCGACGCTGCGCGCCGACGAGGCGTGGACGTGGTGATGCTCGACGATCACGGCCTGGACGGGGTGCCCCCGGACGAACAGGCCCGCCTCCGACGTGCGGTCGCCGACGAACTCGACTCGGTGTCACACGGTTCCGTCACGGTACGGGTCCTGCCCCCGGGACGCCGGGCCCTCGTGACGATCCTCGTGCGGGGGGACTCCGTGCGCCGCATCGAACTGGGCAAGGCGCCGCAGGGCTAGAGTCACCTTCCGTGACCGTGCTGAAGTCGTTGCTGCTGTTCGCCGTTGCCGCCCTGTTCGAGATCG